>Ga0157378_10000087_pt1 | contig 86860 bp, 70 predicted proteins | sample M65metaG_FD_115309 | JGI IMG/M metagenome (GOLD analysis project Ga0157378, IMG submission 115309) | Miscanthus rhizosphere microbial communities from Kellogg Biological Station, Michigan, USA - M6-5 metaG | ecosystem: Host-associated > Plants > Roots > Rhizosphere > Soil | place: USA: Michigan...
GAACGCGTTGAGGCTACGAGGGCTCATGCTGCTCTTACGCTACAGCGGCATGCGCATTGGGGATGCGGTGAGCTTGACCAGCGATCGAATTGAGGGCAGCCGGCTTTTCCTATACACGCAAAAGACTGGTGTGCCAGTCAATACCGTGCTGCCGGAGTTCGTGTTGAAAGCGCTGGAAGCAACGCCGAAAGTGACGGACATACATTTCTTCTGGAACGGCAAGGATAGGCTTGAAACTACCGTGGGCAGTTGGCGCAAGCGGCTCGCAAAGCTATTTGAACTTGCCAAAGTGCCGAAGGGGCACGCACATCGCTTCCGCGACACGTTTGCGGTCGAACTGCTGCTTAGTGGGGTGCCGATCGAGCGCGTCTCTGTTCTGCTAGGACACCAAAGCGTGCGGATTACCGAGCGACATTACTCGCCGTGGGTACGCGCTCGCCAGGAGCAACTTGAACAGGACTTGAAGCGTGCCTGGGAGCAAGACCCGGTGGCGCTCATGGAGACGAAGGGTACGCCAGAGGTACACGGGCGCACTCGTCGCCCTAACTAATTCATTCTATTGCTGAAAATTTGGAGGCGCGGGTGGGATTCGAACCCACGAATGGAGGTTTTGCAGACCTCTCCCTTGGGCCACTTGGGTACCGCGCCAAACTTCGTATTATAGCCAATTCAAGTACGGGAGTCAGGACGCCTACCCGCGGCCTGATGTAAATTCGCTGTACAAATTCCAACGCGAGGACGGCACTCGGGGGCGATCGCGCGTCACCGTGGCACAGCGATTTTTGGCTGTGCGCTCGGTCTGCAGGCGCTTCTCACTTCTTGCCGGCCGGCGACTCCACTCTCGCTTCACGCAAGAACCGCGCCGCTTCTTCCGGCGGAGTCGGGTTGATATAAAACCCCGTTCCCCATTCGAATCCCGCTACCTTGGTCAGCTTGGGAATAATCTCGATGTGCCAGTGATAGTGATCGTTGATTTCTTCCCCGATCGGCGAGGTATGAATCATGAAGTTGTACGCCGGCTTGTCCAGCGCCGCATCTAGCCGCATCAGCGCATCTTTCAGCATGCGTGCCAGGCTCGCATACATGGAACTCTGATTATTCTCGTACGACGACCCGTGCACTTTCGGCAGGAGCCACATTTCGAACGGAAACCGCGAGGCGTACGGCGCCACGGTTATGAAGTGATCGTTCTCGCCCACCACGCGCTCTCCGGTATCGCGTTCCTGGCGGATGATGTCGCAGAAAATACAGCGCTCTTTCTCGTCGTAGTAATGCCAGCAGTTGTCCACTTCTTCGCGCACGCGCCGCGGCACAATCGGCAGGGCGATCAACTGCGAGTGTGGATGCTCGATCGACGCTCCTGCGGCCTCCCCGTGGTTCTTGAAAATCAACACGTAGCGAAAACGCTTGTCGTTCTTCAAATCCAGCATGCGGTCGCGATACGCCCACAACACATCTTCTATCGCGCGTTCCGGCAAGGTTGCCAGGGTTGTGGAGTGCTCCGGAGTCTCCACCACTACCTCATGCGCCCCCACGCCATTCATCTTGTCGAACAGTCCGTCGCCCTCGCGATCCAGTTCGCCTTCGATCCCCAGTGCTGGAAACCGATTAGGAACGACGCGAATACTCCAGCCTGAGGTATTCGCGCCTCCGCCATTTCGTCCGTAAACCAGAATTTCCGGCGGCGTCTTGGCCTCTGCACCCGGGCAGAACGGACAATTCTTCTGGCCGTTGATGATCACGCTGTCGCGCAGAAAATCCATCGGGCGTCTTCCGCGTTCCGTCGAGATGATCACCCATCGGCCCGTGATGGGATCCTTTCGCAACTCCGGCACAGCCATCCTCCTCGATCGTTCTCGGGGACGAGAATCAGGTGTCGCACCAAGCTAGCAGATTGTACCGCGTCTCCCGGCGTCGCGTATGCTCCGCCATTGATTTTCAGGTGACCAGGGTGCCGCACCCTTCGTGGTTAAAGGGTAGAGCTCTGGATGCAACTTCAAGGAAGTGGTGTGGACAGATCTCAGATCAGCTCTAGCTCGACACCTGCGGGCTGAACGCATCCTTGTGCCAGCGAACCTCCGGCGGCATCCTCGCCGATTGTCGATGGCCAGGACATCGAAGCGGCACGGGCAATCACCTACATGCCGCTCGCTCAAGAAACGCCGCGCCGTGCGCACCAACGACGCGCTGCTTGTCGGTGGTCACGCTCAATTCCGGCAGAGCCGGCAGCACATCGTCGCGCACGGTGCGCGTCCGCACTTCCACAAATGCCAGCGTGTCGCCGTCGTATCCCACCAGATCGATTTCGCCTTTCGCTCCGCGGGGCATGTAATTGAGCGCGACGAACACGTAGCCATGACGCCGCAAGTACCAGTAGCCGTAGGTTTCGCCGCGAATTCCAGTGCGGCGCGCCTGCAGCTTTGAAGCCTCCCGTCTTTCCGCGACGAGGGCTCCTCGCACGTCGCTTGCGTCCCAGACCTGAGAGTCGTCGGAATCGTCGCGCAAGCCGGTGCGAGCGGCCCAATGTACGGCCTGAAAAATCAATCGAGAGAAGAAAGGTACAGCGGTACCTTCGACGCCGAGCTTACTATGACCGAGTAGTACTTACCAGTCGATCTGCTTGGGGAAATATTCGGAAACCAGCTCTTCGTAGAACGGCAAGATTTCCTTCATATTAGGACGTTCGCGGCCCTTGGAGTATAGGTCGTAGGGGTTGAATTTGCGCACCCATTCGAACATCTGCACGTCGCGGTCGTTCATCAAGTTCTTGTAAGCGCCGTGTTTGTGCGCCGCGTAAAAGGAATGATACCGCAGCATGTATTGCGCTTGTTCCGGCACGTACTTGCGCGTCACGTGGAAAATATATTCGTCGTGGCCGAACGAAAGGTGAACCTTGTCGAGCCCGCAATGCTCCTCGTAAATTCCGTTGGCGGTCTGATATTTCGTGATCTTGCTGTCCGGATTGGCGGCGAAGAATTCGGGGAAGACAACTTCGTCGGAGTAGGCGCAGCCCACCGGAAACGTATCGCCCACCACTCCCCACTGTGGCTCGCCATACAGGCACAGCACTTTGCCGAGATCGTGAAGGAAACCCGCGAGAATGAACCATCGCGGATGACCGTCCTTGCGAATCGCTTCGGCGGTCTGCAGCAGATGCTCGATTTGTGTCACATCCGTATCGGGATCGCTGTCATCCACCAGCGTGTTCAGATACTCGGCCATTTCCCAGATGCTCTTCTTGCCGCGGTTCAAGCCGCAGTATTCCGCCTTTTTCTGGATGACAAAATCAAAGGTCTGCTTGGCGTGATTCTGGCGGTAAAACTCTGTCACCGTGGGATTAGCGTCGGCCTTGTAGTTGCGGAACTCTTCTTCCGCTTTGCCCTGCCGATAGCGGGTGGCGACAAAATCATCCCAATCATCCAGTTGCTTCAGAGGTGCGTCTTCGGTTAGATTTCTCATGGCCTGGCCTCAAGCTCGATTATGAACCAGCGTTTTTTCGGGCACAACCGCGATTTCTGACCCAATCGATGTCGCACAACGCCCTATCCGGCAGCCTGAACCGGGTGCCGCACCCTCCGGGTTCAGAGGCGTGCGGCTCTAGAGTCAACTGCCGGTAAGCCCGATCCACTGGCGACTATTGATTCTTTGCCTCTTCGCGGATGCACTCTTCCAGCGTCTTCACTGCGAATTCCGCCTGCTCCTCGTCGATCACCAGCGGCGGGCAGAACCGCAGGGTGGTATCCCCGGAACCCAGCAGAAGCAATCCCTTGCGGAACGCCGCCTGCACCAGGCGGTTGCGCAGCTCGGGAGCCTTCTCTTTCGTCTTCTGGTCCTTCACGAACTCGATGCCGATCATCAGACCGCGGCCGCGCACTTCCCCCACATTCTTGAATTTCTGAGTCCAGTCCGCGGTGCGCTTCAGGATGAAGTTCCCGATGCGCTTGGCGTTATCCATGTAATTGTCTTCGAGCAAGCGTATAGTCGCGAGCGAAGCGGCGATGCAAACGGGATTTCCGCCAAAGGTGGACGCGTGCGCGCCCGGTTTCCAGTCCATTACGCTGGCGCGCGCGATCACTGCGCTCAGCGGCATGCCTGAGGCGATGCCCTTCGCGGTGCAGATGATGTCCGGCTCGACCCCGGCGTAATCGACCGCCCACCACTTGCCGGTGCGGCCCATGCCGGATTGCACCTCGTCGGCGACCAGCAAGATTCCGTACTTGGTGCAGATCCTGCGCAACCCTTGAAGAAATTCCGCGGGCGCGAGGATGTAGCCGCCTTCGCCCTGAATGGGCTCGATGAAAATTCCGGCGACTTCTTCAGGATCGACGCGGCGGCGGAAGAGTTCGTTCTCGAGATAGCTGAGGCAATCAGCGGCCGCAGTTTCCGGCCGCACGCCATAGGTTCCGCGATAGGTGTCCGGATATGGCATGTGAAACACGCCGGAGAGTAGTGTGCCGAAGCCTTTGCGCTGCACGGCGCGGCTGGCGGTCAGAGAGAGCGCGCCCATCGTGCGTCCGTGAAACGCGCCGTGGAAGGCGATGAGTTTGTCGCGCTTGGTGTGATACTTCGATAGCTTAATCGCCGCTTCAATGGCCTCGGCGCCGGAGTTGCCGAAGTACACGCGCTTGGGTTCTTTGCCCGGCGCAATGGACGAAAGTCTTTCCGCGAGCTGGGGCATGCCTTCGTAATAAAAATCAGTGCCCGACAAGTGGATCAATTCCGCTGCCTGTTTCTGAATCGCAGCGACGACATCGGGATGGCAGTGCCCTGTCGCGCAGACCGCGATGCCGGCGGCGAAATCAAGAAAGGTGTTGCCATCGACGTCTTCGATCATGGCGCCCTGACCACGCTTGGCTACCAGCGGGTAGTCGCGGGTATAGGACGGCGAGACGTATTTGGCATCGCGCTCGACAATGGCTTTGGCTTTGGGTCCAGGCAGAGCCATCTTCAGATTGGGCAATTTTGCTTCGGCGGTGGCGATCATCGTTTCTCCGGCACGTTCCTGTGCGAGGTGGTCAGCATCGAAGGGACGCTGGTCGGCGCTCGAGCGAGCGGTTGGTGTGGCGAACGGAGGGAGCAGGACTGCGGCACTTGCGCTAGCCTACTGAAACTAAAGGGGTTAGTCTACGCCGTAGAGGTTGGGGCGAAGTTCGGCGGGGGAGCCACTGGCGGTCGGTCGGCGCTGCGTTGTGATTTTCATTTGCGTTTCCAGCGGACGGTTCCGTCCTTGCTATCTTCCAGAATTATACCACGATCGGCAAGTTCTTTGCGGACGCGGTCGGAGGTGGCGAAGTCACGGCGCTTGCGGGCGTCCTGGCGTTCGGCGATGAGTTTTTCGATTTCGGCGTCGGTAATCGCGGCGGCGGCGGCATAGCCCAGGGCCTGAAGCTTTTCGGCATCGTTGTCGGCGACTACGGCGAAAACTTTGTCGACCGTAGCGAGAAATTCCTGTGCGGACGCGACGTCACCCTGGCGGAATTCGCCTTTGTCCATGGCGATGTTGGCTTCGCGAACGAAATCGTAGACCGCGGCGAGAGCCATCGCGGTGTTGAGATCGTCGGAGAGACCAGCGTCGAAGTCGGCCGCCGCTTTGGCGATGCGCTCCTCCATGCCGAGCATCTGGCCTTCGGGAAATTTTCCGGCCTTCAGGCGATCGGAAAAATTGCGCAGCCGATCGATGGCGCTGGTGGCTTGCTGCAAGCCCTCGAAGGTGAAATTGAGCTGGCGACGGTAGGGAACGCTGGCAAGCGCGAAGCGGAGCGCGGACGGTTTGTAGCCCTTGGCGAAAAGATCGCGCAATGTGAAGAAGTTGCCGAGCGATTTCGACATCTTCTCGCCTTCGACCAGCAGATGCTCGGCGTGCAGCCAGTAGCGCGCGAAAGGCTTGCCGGTAGCGGCCTCGCTTTGTGCGATTTCGTTTTCGTGATGCGGGAAGGCCAGATCGATTCCGCCGGTGTGAATGTCCAGCGTGTCGCCCAGATATTTCATGGCCATGGCGGAGCACTCGATGTGCCAGCCGGGGCGGCCGGGACCAATCGGAGTCTCCCAGAAATGCTCGCCGGGCTTGGGCGCTTTCCAGAGAGCGAAGTCGCGAGCGCTTTCTTTCTCATAGCGGTCGTTATCGACGCGAGCGCCGGCCTGGATGCCGGCTACATCGATTTTGGAGAGCTTTCCATAGTCCGGAAATTTGGCAATGCGGTAGTAGATCGAACCTTCGCCGGAATAGGTGTAGCTTTTCTGCTGAAGTCTTTGAATCAGCGCGACCATATCGTCGATGTGGTCAGTGGCGCGGATCCAGTGCTCGGGCTCTTCGATGCTCAGCGTCTTGCAATCGTCGAAAAAGGCCTGGACGAATTTCTGCGTGTAGTCCTGGATGCCGACGCCTGCTTCCGCGGCCCTGGTGATGATGCGGTCGTCCACGTCGGTGAGGTTCATGACGTGGTTGAGCTTGAAACCGCGGAGCTTCAGGAAGCGGCGCAGGATGTCCTGGAAAACGAAGGTGCGATAGTTGCCGATGTGCGCGTAGTCGTAGACGGTGGGACCGCAGGTGTACATGCCGACTTCGCCGGGGCGCTGGGGGACGAAGGGCTCGGTTTGACCGCTGAAGGTGTTGTGAAGGCGGATTTCGGTCATGGGATGGCGGTAGTCGTCAGGAGCCTCAGTGCAAACCGAAGATTGTAGCCGAGGGGCGGAAGGGTGGCCAAGCAGAGTCTGAAGTCCGAAGGATTGGCAGGGGTTGCGGCGTGTCGGAGCGTGGTTTGAGACCGCGGGTGCGGTGGGGCTCCCCAGGGCCCCCACCCCGGTTGTTTTCAAGCCAAGAATGCGCAAGATATTGATTCTGTATGGTTTGCGAAAAACGAGGACGCAAAAGAGTGAAGCCAAGAGTGCGTAAGCCATTGAAAATACGTGGAGGCTTCGCAAGAGGTGTACACAACAGGCTGGTGGGGTTAGGCTTCGCCGAGGTGTCCGTGTCGAACTGTAATACACCCGTAACTTACTTTCAATAGTACTCTTATGCTATCTAAAGAACCGTGGCGGCGCCTGCCGCCGGCCACGGGATGGCACGGGAGGGGCAGGGAGTAACGCGGTGGCGATTGGCAGGCGGGTGTACAATCGGCGCCACTTTTTTGAGTGAGGGAATGGCGATGATCGAAAAGCGGGAGCCAAAGGACGGAAGACTGGAAGCCGGGAGGGTGCGGATTGGCCGAAGACGGCTGCTGGCGCAGGGAGCTGCGCTGGGGGCGGCCGGATCCTTGCTCCCGGCGGGGCTTCCAGCCGGGTGTTCGGCACCGAAGACGGAGGGGAGGCGGATGGCAGATCAGAACCTGATTCGAGCCTCGGCATTGTCGGGCGAGCCGCTCAGCGCGGAACGCGTGAGGGCGATGAAACCCATGCTGGAGTTCACGCTGAAGCACCTGGAGGTGCTGCGCGAATTCGACCCGGACGAGGAAGAGCCGACGACGATTTTCCGGTTCGGGAGGGACTGAGGCGATGGCGGCCGTTGACGTTGTGAATGTCTCGATGATCGAAGCGGGCAGGCTTCTGCGCACAAAGCAAGTTTCGCCGGTGGAGCTGACGCAGGCCTATTTCAGCCGAATCGATTCCTACAATCCCAAGGTGAATGCTTTTATTACGGTATTGCGGGAAGAGGCGCTGGCCACTGCGCGCGAAGCGGAGAAGGAGATCGCGGCCGGGAAATACCGGGGTCCCTTACACGGGATTCCCATCGCGGTAAAAGACATTTTCGCCACCAACGGGCACCTGACGACCTGCGGTTCGAAGATTCTGAAAGACAACATGACGCACTACGACGCAACCGCAGTGGCGCGGCTGAGGAAAGCCGGCTGCATCCTGCTGGGCAAGTTGACGATGTCGGAATTCGCCCTCGGTGATGACGTGAATCCGCTGACCGGCCAGCGGCCCACGCGGAATCCGTGGAACCTGGAGCGGTCGGTGTCGGGATCGAGCAGCGGATCGGGTGCGGCGGTGGCGGCATCGTTTTGCGCGGCAGCGCTGGGGACCGATACGGGCGGGTCGATTCGCCTGCCAGCGGGTTATTGCGGAATAGTGGGGATGAAGCCGACCTACGGGCGTGTGAGCCGTTATGGCGTAACGCCGCTGGCGTGGTCGCTGGACAATGCCGGGCCGATGAGCAAGTTCGTCGAGGACAACGCGCTGCTGCTCGGCGTGATTGCCGGCGCCGATGCGGCCGACGACATGTGTTCCACGCGGCCGGTGCCGGACTATCGAGCGAAATTGCGGGCGGGCGTGAAAGGGTTGCGCATCGGCCTGCCGAAGAACTACTTTTTCGAATATTCGACGGCGGACGTGGCGGATGCGGTGCGTGAAGCGGCGCATACGCTGGAAAAGTTGGGAGCGACGGTGAGCGAGGTGGATCTCCCGCACCTGAAGTACACAGTGGGAGCGGAGATGGCGATCATCTTCGGCGAACCGCTGGCGTATCATTCGAAGTACATCCGCCAGGGGAAATTCGATCTGTACACCGATTTGAACAAGGCGCAGTGGGACACAGCGCGATACATCAGCTCAGAGGATTACATCCAGGCACAGCGCGTACGGCGGTACATGGTGCGGGATTTCGAGAAGGCTTACCAGCAAGTAGACGTGATCTTCGCACCTTCGAACGGAATCGAGGCGAACCTGGTACAGGAGGATTTGCTGACGGACACCGTGCCTGTGCGGCAGGTTCCTGCAGGGAGCATCACGATCTGGGAGATTTTGTGGCGGATGCCCTCCCCAGCCAATCTTGCAGGCGTTCCGGCGTTTGCGATGCCCTGCGGTTTTTCGGCCTCGGGATTGCCGCTGGGCATGCAAATCATGGGACGACATTTCGAGGAGACGACGGTCTACCAGGTAGCCGCGGCGTACGAAGGGGCCACGGAGTGGCACAAACGCCGGCCGGAGTTTTTGGGCAAGGCATAGAGAAACCGGAGACTGACACGAGTTGACCGCATGCACAGCCACTACGATTCGAACTACGACAATTTCCGGAACCAGGTTTATGAAGAAGTGCGCCGTGAAGCGTTTGGCGAGGACATCGGCCAAAACAGCTGGCTGACGGCCAGCGAGCAGGACGCGTTTCTGAGCTGGCTTTCCCTTTCGCCCGGCAAGGTGTTGCTTGACGTGGGCTGCGGAGCCGGCGGACCGGCGTTGCGGATCGCCGCGCGCACGGGATGTTCGGTAGTGGGGATCGATGCCCACGAGCAAGCGGTTGCGACGGGAAAGCAGATCGCGGCGGATCGCGGCCTGGCGTCCACCGTGGAGTTCCGGGCACTCGACGCATCGAAGCCACTTCCCTTCCCAGACAGCAGCTTTGACGCTGTCACCTGCATCGACGCCATTAACCATTTTCAGGACCGGGCGGACGTGTTGACGGAATGGAGCCGCGTCCTCAAGCCGAAGGGACGCGTGCTGTTCACGAGTCCGATTGTAATGACCGGCCCGCTGACAAATGCAGAGATAGCCATTCGAACGTCGGCGGGATTTTATCTACTGGTGCCGCAGGGTTACGACGAGCAGGTCGTGTCGCACAGTGGCCTGCGTCTGGTGACTTCACAGAATGTCACGCAAAAGATGGCGGTAGTAGCCGAGCGGAGAAGAGCGGCGCGCGAAAGGCGGCAAGACGCGCTACGGGAGATCGAAGGCGATCAGGCGTACCTGGCGCAGCAGGAGTATCTGTCGGTGGCCGCCCGCATCGCCAAGGAAGGTCGCTTGTCACGATTCTTGTTTGTGGCAGAGAGAGTGCACTGATTTCTGAACTCAAAATTGGAAATTCACTCACCCTCGTCGTTGCGGACATCCGATGTTCATGACTACAAGACGGCGGGCCGATGCGGCTCTCATTGAATTGATCCAAAGTCCTCACCCATGGCCTAACCGCTTACCTGCGCGCGAAGGCGTTCCCGAGAGGAGGCAACCGGAGCGTGTCGGCGTTGACGCCTATCTGGGCGGAGGCGTAGGCGGGCTTGGTGGAAAGTGGAGAGTGGATTGGATGCGACGGAGCGAATTGGGAGGCCAATTGAAGGTGGTGGTCGTGGCAAAGATGGCGATGGCGTGAAATTGCTCGATGCGTTGGAGCAGAAAGTTAATTTCGATGTTGGCGTAGCGCTCGTGAGCGTCCTTTACTTCGGAGCGCTTGGCGAACAGGGCGTCAGCTTCGTCGAAAAAAAGGATGGCGCCATCAATCTCCGCCGAGTCGAAAATCTTATCCAGATTCTTTTCCGTTTCGCCGATGAACTTGCTGACGACGGCAGCCAGATCGAGGTGAAAGAGATCGAGATGCAACGCACTCGCCAGGGCGGTGGCGGCGGCGATCTTCGCGGCTCTGTCGGTTCCGGCAAAGACCACGGTCGCGCCATGCTGAGCAAGGCCAGCCAAGCGGGCCAGTAATTGGCGGAGTTGGGCCGTTTGTGGGTTGGCCAGGACGGCTTGCGAGGCCGTGAGCCCTGGTTCGGCTTTCTGGGCGAAATGCTCGAACGGAGGCGGTTGCTTCGGCGTGTCGTTGGGACAGGACATCGTTGGCCTCGCAGTCTGCAAACGAGAATAGAGAAACGTTGCCGATCCGGAAAGCACCAAGATGTCTAGTGGCCTAAATTTTCGACTGCGCTTCAACTACATTCGCTCGGAATCCCCGCACATGGTTCCGAAGCCGGCGTCGACACACTGCTCGCAAGCGTTTCGCCGCGATTTGTACCGGTGTGATATTTTCTCGCGGTTGGCGAGTTGGGTGCGTGGTGGCATCCAGGGAGACGTGATGAGAATGAGGGCGATGATTTGCCCGACGGTGCGTGTGGTGGTCGTGTTGGCGACGGCGACTATGCTGGGATTGTCCGGCGGTGATTGTTTCGCGGCGGAACCCGATGGCGTGCTGTTCGAACACAACGTGAAGGTGGTGATGCGGGATGGCGTCGTGCTGCGGGCGGATATTTACCGCCCGAAGGCGGAGGGTAAGTTTCCGGTGCTGCTGCAGCGGACGCCTTATGACCGCCGCAATTTCGATTTTGGATTGAAGGGCGCACAGCGCGGATTTGTGGTGATTATTCAGGATGTGCGCGGTCGATACGCCTCAGACGGAGAGTTCTACGCGTTTGTGAACGAGCCGAACGATGGATACGACACGGTCGAGTGGGCCGCGGCGCTTCCCTATGCTAACGGCAAGGTGGGCATGTTTGGCGGATCGTATGTCGGCGCGACGCAGATGCTGGCGGCGATGGCACATCCGCCGCATCTCGCGGGGATTTGTCCGATGGTGACCAGTTCGAACTATTACGACAGCTGGACGTACCAGGGCGGGGCGTTCGAACAGTGGTTCAACGAATCGTGGACCTCGGGACTCGCGCAGGACACGCTGGCGCGCAAGGTGGAAAAGGAGACGAATGCGGTGAACGGGATGTGGAAGCTGCCGCTGGCGCGCTATCCGCTGTTTCCGTTGAAGGAGTCGGATGGAAATACTGCGGCGGCGCTGGCCCCCTATTTTCTGGACTGGCTGGCGCATCCGAACTACGACGACTACTGGAAGAAAATTTCGATCGAAGAGCATTTTGCAGACATCACCGTGCCGGCGTTGCATATTCCCGCCTGGTACGACATTTTTCTGGGTGGATCGCTGAAGAACTACGTAGGAATTCGCGATCATGGCGGAAGCGAAGCCGCGCGCAAGGGCCAGCACATGTTGGTCGCGATTGGCGGGCATTCAGGAGACGGACGCAAGGTCGGCGACGTTGATTTTGGCGCAGACGCAGCGTTTCACGAGGATGAGGTCACGCTGGAGTGGTACGAATACTTGTTCAAGAACGCCAAGAATCAATTTGCTGGCAAGCCAGTAAAAATCTTCGTGATGGGCGCAAATGTCTGGCGGGAAGAGGACGATTGGCCGCTGGCGCGAGCGAAGGAAACAAAATACTTTCTGCATTCCAGCAGGAGCGCGAATTCCCTGCGGGGAAATGGGACCCTAACAACGTCGGCGCCCGGTAAAGAAGCAGAGGACTCGTATGTGTACGACCCGAATAGGCCGGTGCCGACGGTTGGCGGACCCTTGTGCTGCGACGGGCAGCACTGGCAACCGGGTCCGCGGGATCAGCGAGGAGTCGAGGCGCGTGACGATGTGCTGGTGTACTCGACTGCGCCAATGTCCCAGGATATGGAAGTGACTGGCCCAGTGACGCTGGAGCTGTGGGCGAAGTCCTCGGCGGCGGATACGGACTTTACGGCGAAGCTGGTAGACGTCGAGCCTGATGGCTTGGCGCGCAATCTGACCGAAGGGATTTTGCGGGCGAGGTTTCGCGATTCACAGGAGACTCCCATGCTGCTGACGCCCGGGCAAGCGTACAAGCTGAAGATTGATTTGTGGGCCACGAGCAACGTGTTCAAGAAGGGACATGTGATCCGGCTGGAGGTTTCGAGCAGCAATTTTCCGCGGTTTGACCGGAACCTGAATCTGGGGACTATGAGTTATGTCGGGCAAGAAACAGCGGGGATCGTGGCAACGAATGCAGTTCTGCATGATGCGGAGCATCCGTCGGTCTTGATTTTGCCGGTGGTGGCGAAATGAGGAGAATCGTGCTTTCACGAAATCTAGCTCTTTCTGTTGTGGTTATGGCGGCGCTTTGCGGGCATGGTGCGCGGGCGCAGGCTCCTGTGGTGGACCCGACGTTTGCGAAGATGAGCGCGGACTGGAGGACGCCGTTCACTCCCCATCACGTTGTGGGCAACGTGTATTACGTAGGCAGTTCCGGTTTGGCGGCGTATCTGATAACCACGCCGGCGGGACATATCCTGATCAACAGCAACCTGGAATCGAGTGTGCCGCAGATTCAGGAGAGCGTCGAGAAGCTGGGGTTCACATTTGCTGATATCAAGATTCTGCTGATCAGCCAGCGCATTTCGATCATTGCGCGGGCAGCGCGAAGGTCAAGGAATTGACCGGCGCGAAATACATGGTGATGGATGCGGATGTGCCGGTGGTGGAGTCGGGTGGAAAGAAAGATTTTCAGTATGGGACCGTGGCGGAGGATTTGTATCCGGCAACGAAAGTGGATCGTGTGCTGCATGACAGCGATGAGGTGAAGTTGGGCGGGACGGTGCTGGTGGCGCACAAGACGGCGGGGCATACGCGAGGGTGCACGACCTGGACGATGAAGGCGAGGGATGACGCCAAGACGTACGACGTCGTGGTTGTTGGCAGCCCGAATGTAAACCCGGGATACAAGCTAAGGGGCGCCGAGGGTTATCCGGAGATTGCGAAAGACTACGAGCATGCGTTTACGGTTTGGAAGGCGTTGAAGTGCGACGTGTTTCTGGGGGCGCATGGAGCTTATTACGGAATGGCAGAGAAATTTGCACGGGTGAAGGAAGGCGGGGCAAACCCGTTTGTGGATCCGGACGGATATCAGAGTTATATCGCGGACAGGGAGACGGCGTTTCGGGAAGAGTTGAAGAAGCAGGGCGGCGGGAAATAGCAGATCTCTGCGAGCGGGGCGATGGAAGCGGCGGCGTGGCGACATCGCGATTGAATCGGGGAATCACGCTTGAAGTTCACGCCCGGGGGGGCAAACCCCTCCCGTACGGAACCAATTTCAGGAGTAGCAGTCAGGGGAGCGCTTCAGGTGTGGCCATTGGGCGCCGTCGTGGCCGAAGACGGTCAGCGCGACGTTTTCGTTTTTAACGATGTCGAGGAGCTTCAAGGTGCTAGCGCGCGCTTTTTCCGAGTCGTCGTCCTTGGGCCCGGGCTTGCGGTCCGGGGTGAACTGGCTTTGCATCATCACCGCGTCGATGGCGAGCAGAATGTTGCCGGATTGCGGCAGGCGCACGAGGACGGACTGATGGCCAGGGACGTGGCCACTGGTTTCGAGCAGCGTGAGTCCGGGTAGGAATTCGGTGTCGCCGTCGAGCAGATTCCAGCGAAGGTCGGGGCCATCCCAGTGGGCGCGAGATGAGGCGAAGCGCGGATGGCCATCGCGCGCGATGGCGAAATGTTCGCGTTGCACGACGAATTCCGCGTGAGAGAAGTGCTCGTTGAAGCCGATGTGGTCAACGTCGAAGTGCGTGCAGATCACTGTGTCGATGTCGGCGGCGCGGAGGTTGAGCCTCGCGAGATGGTCGAGAACGGTGGATTCGTCGCGTGAAGGCGGGAAGCCCGCGGGCTTGGGAAAGTCGGGGGCCATGCCGGTGTCGATGAGGATGTTGCGGTGGTCGGAAGTCTGGACCAGGTAGCAAGGGAGGATCATTTCGATGACGCGGTCCGGCGCGATGGGTACCGTGGTGGCGGAGAGCTGGAACAGGTAGAGTTTGTTCGGTGCGGCGGCAGACGTTTTCTTTGTGCTCATGAGTTGGCCTCTTGGCGCGGTGTAGAGCAGGCTCTGATTGCGGCTGCATGGCCTACAGCGCGGTCCGCGAGTGCTTAGAGCAGTGCTCCCGACATATATTTTACCATACTTCTAGTGGGTTGTCAAGTTTGATATCACGACGTTCTCAGGCTAACTCCGCGCCCCTAGGGACAAACAGCCACAGAAATCGCGTCATCATGGCGCCAGCAAAAAGCGAGAGCCCCGCGCTGGTTGGCCAGTGTGGGGCTCTTTGCCGGCTTTCCGCGGGCGATCCCTCACGCCGGGAAATTTATGGAAACGCTAACGTCGGCTGACAACGGTTAATGCGGCGGCGTCAACACCTCTTCGTGCCGCGCTCATTCAACAGCGCGCCTCATTGGTTGCCGTTGAGGTAATTTTCCAGATAGGTGGTGCCGCTTGGCGCCACCGCCTTGTGAAGATTCGGGTCCGTCGTGCTCAGCCCGTGATTGACCTTCCACTGATCGGGAATGCCGTCGTGCAACGACTCGGTGCAGGGCGTGCCCGCGGGTATCGACGGCGCCGAAAATTGGCCGTTGAACAGATTGTCGCTCTGGCCATTCTTGTACACGTTGATGATGCGCGTGTCCTGCGAATCGCGATTGCTCACCCAGTTGCCGTTGCAGTCCAGGTGCTGGGAGTTCCCCACCGTAGGCAGCAGGACGTCGTCAAGATTCTCGACAGGATCAGCCACGATAGGAAATTTTTGGGTGGGCAGCGGCGTGCTGCGGAACCAGCTGGACGGCCATGGCCCTGTGGAGTTCGGATCACCGGTTTCGCCGCCTTCCCAGCCTTGGGCAGTCATGCTGACTTGTGCTGCATCGTTGGGCGTATGGGTGATCGCCACCAGGGGTCCGCCGTGCTTGTTCCCGGCATGCCCCAAATTATTGAGCAGGTACATCGTGGGATTGTGTTCGTTGTCTCCGTTCGGCGAACCGGTCTGGTCACTCGGGTCGTCCCCATTTCCATTCGCCAAAAACACGTGCACGTTCTCGTAGTTGAGGTCCCCGCCCGCGCCGTCCACGTACTTGTTCCCGATGTAGTCGGTCTGCACGCCTCCCATCGAGAGCGCCCCAAATTGCCCCCAGTTGTAGATCAGGTTGTTCACCCATCTCACGTTGCGCCCGGACTGATTCAACGGCAGCCGATGATCGATTGTGGCAAACATGTTGTGGTGCGCGTCGTCATCGGTAGTGGCCATGCCGGAGCCTTGCGAGACATACACGGTGCCAATTCCGACCGAGTGATTGAAGTTTGGCTCGTACACCAAGCTCCATTGAATGGTGGTGTTATGAATGCCCGTACCCGGAGTGTTCGATACCGTTGGAAAGGCCTTATTGACCATCCAACGAGCGGTCATGTGATCCCAGATCACGTTGTACACGTCGCCGGTAGCCATCTCACAGCACACGTTGTCACTGTTCGGCCCTGGAGTGACGTTGGGATTGTTACCGTCGTACGTCAGATAACGCACCACGACATCATGGGTGATGACAAATAGCTGTTCGCCTGATTGGTTCGGGCCGCCGATAACGATGCCGCCACCCGGCGCCGTTTGACCGGCAATGGTAAGGAAGGGATGGGAGATCTCGGCGCGAGACCGAAAGGTGATCAGCCCGGATACGCGGAAGACGCACGTGCGCGGTCCGGAGGCCTCGATGCACGCTCGCAGGCTGCCCGTCCCGGAGTCCTGCAGGTTGGTCACCTCAATGACCTGACCGCCCCGCCCGCCGACGGCGGCACCTCCGCCCCCTTGCGCCCCGGGGAATGCAGGCAATTGCCCGTTGTTCACTGGAGCCGAAATGTTGACGGTAGCGGTTGCCGATTTGCTCGGATCGGCATCGCTGGTTGCGGTGACGGTGTCGGTCCCCGCTTTGCTCGGTGCTACGTAGACGCCGCCGGCACTGATGGTGCCGGAAGCGGCGGACCACGTTACCGTCTTGTCGGAAACGGTGCCGGAAACCGTAGCGGAAAATTGCGAGGTGCCGCCGGTAGTCACGGATATCGCGGATGGTGTGATGCTCACCGAATTCACAACCGGTGCGGAGACCGTGACGCTGGCGGTGCCGGATTTCGTGGTGTCGGCAGCGCTGGTGGCGGTGATTGTGTCGGTGCCCGCGCTCGCCGGCGCGGTATAAGCTCCCGCCGTCGTGATGGTGCCCAGTGCGGCTTTCCAGGTAACCGATTTGTTTGTGTTGGTGCCGCTAACCGTGGCGGTGAATTGCGCCGTGCCACCGGTGGCCAACGAAGTGGTCGCCGGTGAGACGCTTACGGAATTGATGACCGGTGCTGCGACTGTGATGGTTGCGGAGGCCGACTTTGTGGCGTCGGCGTTGCTCGTCGCGGTGACCGTTGCAGTGCCCGCAGTCGCCGCGGCTGTGTATGCGCCGCTGGTTGTGATCGTGCCGGCCGACGCTTTCCAGCTGACGGACCTATCGCTCACCGTGCCCGCTACCGTAGCTGTCAATTGCTGCTTGCCGCTCGTCAAGATTGAAGCAGTCGTTGGAGAAATGCTCACGGAATTCACCACCGGAGCCGAGACCGTCACACTGGACGACGCCGACTTCGTGTTGTCGGCATTGCTGGTGGCCGTGACCGTGTCGGTGCCGGCCTTCGCGGGCGCGGTATAGAGACCTGCTGCGCTGATGGCGCCCGAGACGGCCTTCCAGGTGACGGACTTGTCGGTAACCGTTCCGGCAACGGATGCGGAGAACTGTACCGTGCCGCCAGTAAGAGCGGAGGCAGTCGCCGGCGAAACGCTGACGGCGTTGACCACCGACGCAGTAACGGTGACGGTTGCGGAGGCGGATTTCGTATTGTCGGCATTGCTGGTAGCGGTGATGGTGTCGGTCCCCGCGGTAGCCGACGCAGTATAGAACCCGCCGGTGGTGATCACGCCGGAAGCGGCCTTCCAGGTTACCGATTTGTCGGTCCCTGTTCCTTGCACGGACGCGGAAAACTGCATCGTGGCGCCGGTATTCAGGGACGCAGAGGCCGGAGTGAGCGTGACCGAAGTGACCGTAGGTGTCGTGGGAGCACCGATCACCGTAACCGCGGCCGACGCAGATTTTGTGGTGTCTGCAACGCTGGTAGCGGTGACCGTATCCGTGCCCGTCGTGGCTGGCGCGGTATAGACGCCTGCCGCGGTAATGCTGCCGCGCGAGGCCTTCCAGGTTACCGCCGTGTTGGTGGTGGCGCCCTGCACTGAAGCGCTGAACGGCAAAGTGCTGCCGACGATCGCCTGTGGGGCCGCGGGGGAAATGGCTACGGAGGTCACCAGAACGCTTGCGCTCCCATGCAGCGGGATGATGATCGGGCTGGCGCTGGCGTTGGTCATCAGACTCAGCGTGCCGTCCACGGAACCCGAAGCCGTGGCATCAAAGGTGACCGTGAAATTCTGCGCGGCTCCGGGCGCCAGCGAGAACGGTGCGCTCAGCCCGCTGAGCGCGAAACCTGTACCGGTTACCTGAACCTGGCTGACATTAAGCGCGGCGGTGCCGGTATTGCTGGCGGTCACCGGTTGCGATCTCATGACTCCAACGGAGGCATTTACCGTGACGCTGGTGGGATTCACGGAAAGCTGTGGCGCGCCTGTTGGAGGAGGCGTGGAGGAAACTGGCGCGGGTGCGCTGCTGACCGAGCCGGCACAGCCCGAACTGGCGAGCGACACGGCGAGAATAACGACGAGGAACACCCACACGGCGCCTCGTAGCTTGCGCGAGGAATGCATATTCGTAGACTTCTCCCTTGAACCAGAAAAGTTAGGTGTTACGAACTACGATGTTTCGGGATCCAGGCTTCTTAGGACCACAACCCGGCGGGGGACTTCATCCAGGAGGCGGAGATGCTAGTGAGCGGGGTCCAGAATGGACAACTTGTACGAAGTACAGGTTTCGGGAAGAAAAAGGACAGTTCCGGTACTGCCGATGTGGAAAAGAAGTGGAAACGTTGTGGGAAAGCGCCAGGAAAATGACGATTCCACGCTTTAGAAACCTGCGTCCTTCGCTTTGCCTGCTCACCGCGTAACAGGAAGCGAATCCTTCGTGATTTTCCAGACCAAATGCTTTCGGAGTTTCTCCGATGCGATGTTCGTCCTACTTGCCTGGCTCCAGCCAGCGATCAAGCCACGCGTAAGCTGCTTCACGCATCGCCGAAGAGAAAGAATGAGTTCCTGGCTCCAAGAACGTGCTCAGCCGCTCGGACGCGGAGTTGGCCGCATACGCAAGGCGCGCTGCCGCCACCGTTTCTTCGATTCCATCTTTCGGAAAGATGGGATCGTCGGTGCGTGCGGCTACCAGAAACGCGCGCGGCGCGACAAGCGAGAGCACCGCTCCATAACCGCCGTTGTTTGCCAGGGCCGGCACGAACAAAGCGTAGTTGTGATTGATGTGGTCGCGTTTCAGGGTGCGCAGGCTGCCGAAGCCGCAGCTGGCAGCCGCCGCGCGAATCCTGGTGTCGACGGCCGTGGTGAACAGTGTCTCTTGCCCGCCGAGGGAATGCCCGATCATGCCCAGACGTGAAGCATCGACGTCCGGACGCATTTCCAGGTAATCCAGGGCACGACGCGCGTCCCAGACATACTTGCCTTGAAGGGTTTTGCCTTCTGTGAGGCGGTACATCGCTTCATAGCGCTCGTAGTCTCCGTTCTTCAGCTTGCCGGTGGCGTCCTGGCGTTCGTTGAAGCAGAGTGCATCGAAGACCAGCGTGACGTAGCCGCGGCGGGCCAGCTCAATGGCGTAATGCTGGTCGGGTGTTGAGCCGAGGCCCGCAGGACCATCTTTGCCTACCTGAAATTCGCCGCCGTGCTGGTGATGGCATAGGATCGCCGGATGGCGCGCCGGTCCGGACTTCGGCAGGAAAAGGAAAGCCGGGATGCGCTCGTCCGGCTCGACCGCGTAGGTGACCTTCTCTCGAATCACTTCGCCGAGATCGGTGCGCTCGATCCGCTGCGCGGCCAGGGGCGGAGCTGTCTCTGGGACCGTGCCTAGCAATTGCAGCAGGCGAGCCCGATCCAGAGTTTTCTCCGCCGGCATGGAGTTCGGGAGGCCAGCATGCAGTGGCGCAGCCGTTGCCGCCGTGGCCGCGATACTGCTTCCGAAAAGCTTCAGTGTGTCCCTTCGGGTGATGTTCATCGGTTCACCTGCGTTTGATTTCGCCACACGGTAGCCGAAAGCGAGGGTGTGCGTCTAGGTCCACGATCGCCTTACAGTTCCCCGATCACGTGAACTGTCCCGCTCCAACGGTTGACGAAACTCTCGACGCCTCCTAGAGTTACGGCTCCGACTGCAATCGACGGGAGTCAATACAGATGCGTGCTGCTTTTCGTTTTGCGTGGATCACTGGAATGGTCACTGCGGCGATGACTTTTCCGCCGCTAAGCGGCGCACAGGAAAATTCAGCAGCCGCCCAAGGCAAACTTCTCACGCCCGAAGCCTCAATGAATGTGCGCTCGATCTCAGACTTGCAATTTTCTCCCGACGGCTCGCGCCTCGCTTTTGTGGTTGCCGAACCTCCAAAGGAAAAGGGCCGGGCGCGGCATATCTGGATCTATGAAAAGGGAAACGGCGTGGTGCGCCAGTTCACGTTTTCAGCCAAGTCGGAATCCGCGCCTCGCTGGTCGCCCGACGGCACGCGGCTGGCGTTTCTTTCCAACCGCGAAGGCGATCAGCAACAGATCTACATTGCTCGCGTGAACGGTGGGGAGGGCGCGGCGATTACCAAAGGCAAGCGCAGCGTCAAGAGCTTCGAGTGGTCACCCAATGGGAAGCAGATCGCCTTTCTGGCACCGGATGCCAAGAGCGAGGCGGAAGAGAAGAAAGAAAAGGATAAGGACGACGCCCGCGTAGTGGATAAAGACGATAAGCACGCGCGTGTTTGGCTGCTCGACGTCGCCGGTACGGGCAGCGCCAGTCCCGACCCGCGCGCTATGACCAAGGCCACATGGAACGTGGACTCGCTGGTCTGGATGCCCAGCGGAGATCAACTGATCCTGCAAGCTACCGACCGTCCCGCGGTGGACCAGTACACCGAAAAGATCTACAGCATGCAGACCTCGGATGGGTTGCTTAAGGGTTTGATCGCGCCGCGAGGACCATTTTTCGGAATCCGAATCTCACCGGACGGAAAGGGTATCAGCTATGTCGGTGCGCGGGATGATGGTCCGTCGGCGCACGATTTGATGGTCTTGCCCGTGGGCGCGCGAGCGGCCAGGAATTTGACCGGAGCAAGTCTGGACCGGCCGGTGCAGGAACATCACTGGGTAAAGGCCTCGGTACTGGTGTTGGCAGAGACCGGATTCGCGACCTCGCTGGAGTCCTATTCGGCGGATGCGGCGCGTCATGATCTGGCCGTGTCGCCCGCGCCCACCGGAAACATGAGTGTGAGCGAAAACGGAGACATTGCTTACGTCTCGCAGAACGGGACCCGGCAGCAGGAAGTCTGGCTGTGGGATCAGAAGACTTCGCCGCAACAGCTCTCTCATTTCAATGACGAGTGGAAGCAGTTCACGCTAAGCGTGCCGGAATACTACAAATATAAATCATTCGATGGTACCGAGATTGAGGCGGCGCTGCTGAAACCGCAAGGAGCAGACGCCAAGACAAAGCTCCCGCTGATCGCGTTGATCCATGGCGGACCCACGGGGCGCTGGTCGGAGGCGATCGAGCCCTGGGGACAACTGTTGGCGTCACGCGGGTACGCGATTTTTTATCCGAACATCCGCGGGTCGGTGGGCTATGGCCAGAAATTCGTGGAGTCCAACCGCGGCGATTGGGGCGGCGGCGACTTCAAGGATGTAATGGCCGGAGTGAAGGACCTGGTGGATCGCGGGATTGCCGATCCTAACCGGCTGGGAATTGGAGGATGGTCGTACGGCGGTTACATGGCGGAATGGGCCATCACCCAGACCAACGATTTCAAGGCTGCGGTTTCCGGCGCGGGCATGGCCAACCTGATCTCGGAATTCGGAACTGAGGATCACCCGCAGGGCGACGAGTGGTTCTACGGCGTGCCTTGGGAAAAGCCCGCAGGATTCCTGAACAGCTCGCCGTTTCTCCATCTGAAGGATGCCAAGACGCCGACGCTGGTGCTACAAGGGGATGCGGACACCATCGATCCGCTGGGCCAGAGCCAGGAGTTGTATCGGGGATTAAAGAGGTACGGCGTGGAGTCGGACTTCGTCGTTTATCCCCGCGAGCCGCACGGATTCCAGGAAGAAAAGCACTTGCTGGATCGCTTGAATCGGATTCTGGCGTGGTACGCCAAGTATCTACCGACAAAGTAAGGCCGGCCAAATATCCGGTGCAGCTAACTGCTTCACAATGAACACTTACATAAGTGCAGCAAACTAAGGGACTTTAAGTCCCGCAAAATGAACACTTGCGAAAATTAATAGGGTCGGTCGTACGGCCGGCGCGGCCCCTTCGGCGGCATCCAGCCGAGTCTTAGCACGATACCTGTCGTGAAGCGGATATTGTTCTGGACGTTGTTGGAATAGTTGGTCACGCGGGTCAGCAAATAATCGGCTTGCAGGATTCTCCATGAGATGCGCGGAGTCAGGCGAACGTCAACACCGCCGCCCGCGCTGCCGGCAAATCCGCTGGCGTTGTTATACGAGCCGTTGGAGTTGGAGCGCACGCCGCCTGCCAGTGCCTGGCCGAATACCGTGAACCGCTGACCGCGGAACGAAATGCGTGGTCCCGCCATGTAAGTCATCAGCCCCAGGCTGTTGCCCGTAGAGTTGATGTTGGTGGTGCGTTGGTAGCCGACATCGAGCACGCCGCTGTAGCGCTCGCTGGCGTTCCACACGAAGGTGCTGCTGGCGCCTACCAGCGAAAAACATGCGCACTGGCCGTCCGCGGTGTTGGAACGGACGTAGGTGAGGCCCGTCGAGGCTTCCGTCTTGGTGACTTCCTGTTGCGCGAAGGTCGCGTGCGCGAAGCCGAGTACAGCCAACAGACATGCGATCCGGAATGACATCCACGTTCTCCTGTCGATGATGCGTCCTACTGGCGCTGCAAATCCCTTCGATCGATGATGCGCAATATTGATTTCACTGACGTTCCTTGAACGATTGATCTCCCGTCACGCTTATCGGATGTTGAGCATCACGGTCGTGGAGTGCGATTGCGCGCCGCTGGTACCGGTGACCACGATCGCGAAACTCTGCGGCGTGGAGGCGATGAATCCGCCGCGGCAGCCGGAGACTCCGGCAAGGGCCACCGCGACGAGCACGCAGGTCATAGCCCACACGGCGACCTGCCGCCCGCGAACCGCGAACTTTATGCGGCGGCTTATCGCGAACAGCGACAGAGCAACACCGAACGAGATCAACGGAAGCGGACCGAGGGGATTGCGCGGCAGCGATACCGGAGCGAAGAACGAGCTCTTTGCCGCAATTGCCGGCATCTGGATCGTCAGGATCGACGCCGCGCTGTTGTCGCCGGGAGTCGCACTAGCCGGGCTGAAGGTGGCGGTGGCGCCGGCGGGCAGACCGGTGGCGGTAAGAGCCACAGGGTTGTTGTACGAGCCGCCGACGGAGACGACCACGATAGCGTAGGAAACTTTGCCACCGGGATTGACCATCTGGGATTCGTTGGCGGAGCCCACCACGAAGTCGATGTCGGTGGTGATGGTCACAGTCAGGCCGGCCGAGGTGGAGCGATTGAAGTTGGTGTCGCCGGTGTAGGTGGCGGTGACCGTGTGCGTGCCGGCGGACAGTATATCGGTGAAGGTGGCAACGCCGCTGCCGTTGAGCGTAGTGGTACCGAGCAGCGTGGTGGAATCGTAGAAGCTGACGCTGCCGGTGGGCACTCCGCCGGCGCCCGAGACCGTGGCCGTGAACGTGAGCGGCTGGCCGCTGGGCACGCTTTGTGCGGAGGAAGTAAGCACCGTGGTGCTGGCAAGCAGGCCGATTAGCGGCATGGTGGAAGATTTGCTCGAAGCGTGCGCGGTGTCTCCGGGATAGCTGGCGAGCACACTGTGAGTGCCCGGGCCGGTTACGGTGACATCGGCGACCGTCAGCGTCTCGGCCTGCACGCCAAGCAGGATGCTGGCGCTCTGGTCCGCGTAGTTGGCGACGGCCAGGTCGGGAAGGCCGTCGCCGTTGAAATCGCCGACCGCGACCGGGTAGGGCGAGTTGCCGATGTTGCCGGTGAAGGCCACCTGCGGCTGGAACGTCCCGTCGCCCTTGCCGAGCAGGATGCTGACGCTGTTGGCGACAGAGTTGGTGACCGCCAGATCGGCGAAGCCGTCGCCGTTGAAATCGGCAACCGCGATGCCCACCGGATTCGCACCCACGGCCATCGCCGGTGTTTGCACTGTGAAGTTGCCGCTCTTGTCGGAGGCGCCGAGAAGAATGGTGACGGAGTTGGATCCGAAATTGGTGACCGCGAGATCGAGGAAGCCGTCGCCGTTAAAGTCACCCATGGCCAGCGTACTCGGCGCGGTTCCAACAGCGTAGGTTACCTGGGGCTGGAGGGTGCCATCGCCATTGCCGAACAGGATACCTACCGTGCCGTCGTCGCTGTTGTTGACCGCAACGTCGAGATTGCCGTCCTGGTCGAAGTCACCAATCACGGCGGAATAAGGGACGTTGCCAACCGCGTAGGCCGCGTAGGGCTGAAAAGTGCCGTCACCATTGCCCAGCATCACGTTGATGCTGTTGTTCTTGGCGTCGACGATGACCAGATCCGCCAAGCCGTCGCCGTTGAGGTCGCCGACCACGAGCCCCTTGGGATTGCTTCCGGCGTCGTAGCTGACGCCTGACTGGAAGGTGCCGTCGCCGTTGCCGAGGAATATGCTGAGGGTTTCCGTGCCGGAGAACCCGTTGACCACGGCGAGATCCTGCTTGCCGTCGCGATCGAAGTCCGCCACGACGACCGTCGATGGATCGCTGGCCAGGGGCGCGGTCAGCGTGGTGCGCGGCTTGAACGTGCCATTACCGTTGCCGATCAGTACGCTGAGCAAGCCATCGCCGACTCCTGCAGTGACCAGGTCTGCGATGCCATCATTATTGAAGTCTCCGACGGCGACGCCCCACGTTTGCGGGCCGATCACCGGATTCTGGCCGGGGGCAGGGACGAAAGAGCTGAAGGGCGAGCTGGCGGCAAAAAATGGCGAGCCCAGCGCGGCCATCACTTGAGGCGCGCCGTTTGCCACGGTGGGAACCGTGGAGATCACAGCATTGCTGTTGGAAAAATCGAGGAAGGAAACCGTGCCCGTGGGCGAGATCTGGCCGAAGGCGGTGAGTTGCGTCGATAGCGTGTAGTTGCCTGGCGTGCCGGCCGCAGTGATCGCCATGCTAATGCCGTAGGTAGCGTTGCCGGTAACGATGATGGTTTGCGGCGCAGAGGCGCTACCGAAGTTGGCGTTGGTGTGGACGAAAACCGCCTTGATCTGATGAGTGCCAACGCCGAGCGTAAGCTTGAGGGTGGCGGTGCCGGCGGCGGTCAATTGAACGGAAGCCAGGATGGCCGGGCCGGAACAATTGAGGGCCGCAGCATCGCAGAAGACCACAGAGCCGGCGGAAACCGCAGCGGGATTGGTCACCGCAGCCGTCAGCGTAACCGGGGTGCCGGCAGCCACCGTGTTTGACGGGGCGACGGACAGGGTCGTGGTTGTGGCTGTTCCCGCGGCGCGCGATGCCGGGATCGCACCGATGAAAAGGATGGCCAGCGAGGCTAGAAGCGCGGCGATCGATAGCAGGTTGGGGAAATTTCGCTTGGGGTAACTGCACTTTCGCATTCGGGTTTCTCCGAGTATTTCCAATTAACCAAAGGCCATGTCACGGCCTGTTGCTGCGATTGCCGGAAGCCCTTTGTTTTCGTTGCCTGGACATACTTCGACCCCGGCCTCAAAAAAGACGTTTACCGTTTCCTGGAGGGAGTGGTCCCGCGTGGGAGGAATCGCGCCTACGAAGCACCCGAGCTCAGACTGCCAAGCCCAGGAGGCCCTGAATGCGCTTCCTCAGGACTCCCTCAGGAGTCGCTTGCCCATCTGCGCTGCGTATTGCAGGAGATGGAGTGCGTTACGTTGCAAGTTTCGGGCATGGGCCGGGAACGATAAATGGGACAGGAGTACCAAGTAGGTTGGAACTTCCTTCTTTTCCCAGGGCAAACTTTTGGCCGTTACTTTTGGGGCCTGGGGTACCGGACGGCCCACCTGGCATTGGCGGCTGCCGCTGACCCTGGTCTGATCCAAGGAGAAAAAGCGTAAAACCTATCCGACCATGCCCTGGCGAAAGAGCCCAAGGCGTGGACTTTGGATTCAGGGCCGAACTGTTGCAGCTTCGTATCAGGTTGTAGTGTTAACGATTTCCACCACAAGAACTAGCGTGGGCTTTACACCGGCATAGCGTCGTGCTACTGTTTTTTTCCGGAACCGCCATCCTTGCGCCAGGCGGCTGGGCCTCTGATCGAGAACCTGCCAATCGTTTTGTCGGGCGACCGAACCCGGTCGAGTTGTCGCTCGAAACCCCTTCCCTCGAGTTCATACATCGTCGTCCCTCTTCGCGTTTTGCGCCCAGAGCAGTGCTGTTTGCCGTGCAGTCGGGGGACCTGGTCAAAGGGGATAACTTGCTGAAGCTGAGAAAAGTCGAAATTATCGGATTTAAGTCGTTTTGCGAGCGCACTGTGGTGACCTTCAGCGGCACCGGTACGACTTGCATCGTCGGCCCCAACGGGTGCGGCAAGTCCAACGTGGTGGATGCCATTTCCTGGGTGCTGGGCGAACAAAGTCACAAGTCGCTGCGCGCCGAGCGCATGGCGGACTGCATCTTCAACGGCACCGTGAAACGGCCACCGATGGGTCTGGCGGAAGTAACCATCACCATGGAGGACCCGGAACTGGCGGAAGCGGCTCGGTTTGTGCTGGAAGGCGGCACGGACGCGGCTGTGAACGGGAATCCCACGGTACTGATGGCTCCGGTGGACGAAAACGCCGCGAACGCTTCGTCTGGCGACGGTACGACGGGAGACGCCGCACAAAATTTGAATGCGGACTCCACTACCGCCGGCCCGGAGATCGTGGATGCGCCGATGCAAGACGCAACTGGCGGCGCAGGCGATGCCCCGGTCGAATCGGAGTTTCTGAAGGGCAAGCGAAAGAGAAAAGGCGGCGACAAGCCGGTTTTGGCGGGCAAGCCTGGCGAAGTCGTCGTAAGCCGTCGTTTGTACCGCTCGGGGCAGAGCGAATACCTGATCAACGGGCGCGTGGCGCGATTGCGCGACATTCAGGAAATGTTCATGGGCGTCGGGTTGGGGCCCGATTCCTACGCCATCATCGAGCAGGGCCGCATCGGACAGATCCTATCGACCAAGCCGCACGAGCGCCGCGCGATCATCGAAGAAGCGGCGGGCGTGACCAAGTTCAAGACCAAGAAGCGGCTGGCGGAAGCCAAGCTGGAATCCTCGAAGGTCAACCTCAATCGCGTCAACGATATCGTCGTGGAAGTGGACAAGCAGCTGGGTTCGCTGAAGCGGCAGGCGGCCAAGGCGCGGCGCTATTCGGAGATTCGCGACCAGATGCGCGGGATCGTGCGGCAGATGCTGGCCGGCAAGGCGCGCGAACTGGACGGCGAGGCCGAGCGCATCGCCAAGCGGCTCGAAGAACTGTCAGCGGCAGAAACGCAGCATGCCCAGAGCATCCAGGAACAAGAAAACGAACACGATCAACTGAACCAGCGGATTTACGAACTGGATGCGGCGATCCGGCAAAACCAGAATCATCTGAACCTGACGGCACTGGAAGTGGATCGCAACGAGAACAAGATCGCGATCAATCGCCAGCGTGCGGCAGAATTGGCGGGACGCAGCGGTCAGATCGCCGAAGAGATTGCCAAGGCGGAGTCTCAGGCGGCGGAATGGACGCTACGCAACTCCGATCAAACCCGCGCAGTAGTTTCGCTGCGCGTGGAATCAGGTTCGCTGGGCGAACGCGTTTCCGTGCTGGCGGAGCGAGCTGCGGCGCGAGCCACGCAGATTCACGATTCGGAATTGCGCATCGAAGCATTGCGACAGCGAGCGGCGGAGGCTGGCGAGAGCTTGCTGCGGCTGCACGGCGAGCAGAAGCAGGCGGAAGAGGCGCTTTTGCATCAGTCCGCGATGCTGAAAAAACTGGAGAACAATGAGTCGGCACTGCTGGAGTCTTCCATTCAGATTCGCGACGACGCGGAACATGCGTCGTTCGAATGGGAAGCGGCCAACGGCCAGCTCGATACGCTGAGCAAGCAGGTGGCGGAAGTACAAGCGAAGATTTCGGGGCTGCGCGTACAGCGCGAAATGACGACGAAAGACGCCGACGCTTTGCGCGATGAATTGTCGGCAGTGCGGGCACGGCACGCGACATTGACGCAGGTGCTGAACGATCGCTCGTACACCGCCGATGCGGTGCAGAAGCTGTTTGCCGCCAACGAACGCGGCGGGGGACACGACTTCCGCGCGGTGGGCGTGCTGGCGGACTACGCCGAGGTCGAAGAACAGCACGAAGCGGCCATCGAACAATACCTGCGCGATGAGCTGGAATACGTCGTAGTCGAAACTTTCGATCACGCGCGAGCCGGCGTTTCACTGCTGCGCGACGAGGTCGGCGGACGCGCCACGTTCTTCGTGGATTCGTTGCGCAATCTGCGGCTGAACGAGTACGAGCCCATCGTGCACTTCCGCGCGGAAGACGGGGTGATTTCGCGGCTCGACAAGCTGGTGGGATTTCGCGATCCGCTGGGCGCCGCGGCCAAGCAGTTCCTGCCGCGTCTGCGTGCAGCATACCTGACGGAAAATGCGTCGGCGGCCGAAAAACTGGCGAACGATAACCCGCAATTTGCGTTTCTGACGCCGGACGGCACCTGCTACCAGGGACGTATGGTAACGGGTGGCCGTGCGGACGAAGCAGGCCCGCTGGTGATGAAGCGCGAACTGCGGGCGCTGGACGCGGAAGTCATGCAACTGGAAGAGCGCGCCAATTCTACGCGGGCGATTCTGGAGACCGTGCTCGCGGAGTTGCGCAACGCCGAGCAATCGCTGGAAGAGTTGACGGCGCAGCAGCATAGCGCCGAACGCGAAGTGTACTCGGCGAAGCATCGCCACGAACAGACGCAGGCCAACCTGGCGCGCCTGGGACTGGACCTGACGGTTTGCCAGAACGAACTGAGCCACGTGCGCAATGCGGTGGAGTCCGCGAAGACGCGCGCGGAGGGCGCACAGCATCAACTGGCCGCGGCGAATACTTCGCGCGCGGACGCCGAATCCGAGAGCACGCGATTGACCGAGGAGCTGGTGCAACTACGCGGCTCGATCGAATCGCAGCAGAACGAATTGGGCGCGGCGCGCGCAGAACTCGCGGCATTGAACGAGCGGCTGACGGCTGCTGAAGCACTGGCGGCACGGCTGGATCAGGAACGCGCGGAGCTGGGGCGCCGTGAAGCAGCTTTGCGGCAGCAAGGAGCCTCGATCAGCGAGGAGAACTCCGCGCTGGAAACGCAAAGTACAGACCTGGCGCAACAGCTGGAAAGACTGCGCACGGAAAAGCTTCGGCTGGAAGCGCGGCAAAGCGAAATCGAGCTGGAATGGGAGTCCGGGCGCACGCGCGTGGTGCAGATGGAAGATCAACTGCGCATGGGCCGGCAATCCTTGCAGGAGTTGCGCGATCAGCGCAGCCACGTGGAAGTGGAGCGGGCACGCAACGATTCGGATCGCCAACACCTGCGCGAGACCTGCATGTCGGAGGTTAACGCGCAACCGGAAGACCTGATCGCCACGGAGACGGCGTTCATCAGCGGCGAAGAGCTGGCGGTCGCGGAAACCAACTACCGGGAGATGAAATCGCGTATCGAGTCGATGGGCGCGGTGAACATGATGGCGCTGGAGGAATACAACGAGTGCGAGCAGCGCTTCACCTTCATGACGCGCGAGCGCGATGACCTGTTGCAATCGATTGCCGATACGCAGCAGGCCATCGCGGAGCTGGATCAGGTGTCTCGCGAGAAATTCGAACAGGCGTTCAACGCGATCAATCACAATTTCTCGGACGCATTCCACACCATTTTCGGCGGCGGCACGGCGGAAATGCGCTTGACCGAGCCGGACAGCTCCGGTGATGCCGGCATCGATATCGTGGCGTCGCCCCCCGGCAAGCGGCTGCAAAACGTGCTGCTGCTGTCGGGCGGAGAAAAAGCGATGACCGCGCTGGCGCTGCTGATCGCCATCTTCAAGTATCAGCCGAGCCCATTCTGCATCCTGGACGAAGTGGACGCGCCGCTGGACGAAGCCAACGTCGGGCGGTTTACGCGGCTGGTCGGCGGGATGAGCGATCAAACGCAATTCATCATCGTCACCCACAATCGCAAGACGATGGAGACCGGCAGCGTGCTGTACGGCGTGACCATGCAGGAGCCGGGCGTGTCCAAGATCGTGAGCGTGCGCTGGGAAGGCGATGAAGCGCCGGCGCCGAAGCGGCGGGCGGCTACGGCCTCCGCTGCGTAACTTCACAGACACAATTTTCTTCAACGAAGGGCGAGCCGCGATGTTCGCCCTTTTTCTTTTGGCCGATGCACGCGCGAAAAAAACCGAAAAATATTTTCTTCCAGAGCGCGTTGTGAAGTTTGTGTCAAGTACCAAAAATCTTTTCCAATAAAATCCACCGCACGCTCATTTGACATCGCGAGGCGCTGCGCTAAAATGCGTTGCACTTTCGCAGGGGAGCCGCTGTCGGGGAGAGTTTCGGTCTTGCCTTCTGGTGCAGCTATGCACGTCGTTCGCGAAACAAATTTTGCCGGCATCTCACCTGCCGCCCGCGGCAAGGTGCGCGACATCTACGATCTGGGCGACAAACTGCTGATCGTCGCTTCGGACCGGCTGTCGGCTTTCGACGTCGTGCTGCCTACGGGAATCCCGGACAAGGGCCGCGTTCTGACGCAGCTTTCGCTGTTCTGGTTCAACCTGCTGCGCGACGCGGTTCCCAATCACGTGCTCAGCGCCACGGATTTTCCCCCGCCGTTTCACGCGCACCATGACGAGCTCGCCGGCCGCTCCATGGTGGTGCGCAAGACGCAGCCGCTGCCGATCGAGTGCGTCGTGCGCGGCTACGTTTCCGGGTCGGGATGGAAAGACTATAGTGCGACCGGAAAGATCTGCGGCATTGCGCTCCCAGCGGACCTGCGGGAGTCCGACCGCTTGCCGGAGCCCATCTTCACCCCCGCGACCAAAGCAGTCAGCGGCCACGACGAAAATATTTCGTTCGAACAGGCCGCGGCACTGGTGGGCCGGGACGTTGCCGAGCGCGTGCGCCAAATCAGCCTGAAGATTTACCGCCGCGCCGCCGCGTATGCCGAACCGCGCGGAATTATTCTGGCGGACACGAAGTTCGAATTCGGACACCTCACCAGTCCTCACGAAGGCGCTGATCTGATCTGGATCGACGAAGCCCTTACGCCAGATTCGTCGCGTTTCTGGCCCGCAGCGGAATATAAACCTGGCGGCGCGCAGCCTTCATTCGACAAGCAGTACGTCCGCGATTACCTGGAGCGCATCCAATGGAACAAGACCCCGCCCGGGCCGGGGCTGCCGCCAGATGTGGTGACCGCGACGCGCGCCAAATATCGCGAAGCGTTTCATATTTTGACCGGAAAAGAGTTGGACTAGTTGATTGGTACCGCGGCCGTGGGACTGACTCTGGAGCGTGCAGACGTGAAGGATCAATTGGAAGGCCTCGTGAGCCAAATGGTGGAGCGCGGAATTCTCTTCGATGAAGCCATCGGCGAATTCGAGAAGCGTTTCATCAAGCGGGTGCTGGACCGCGTGCAGGGGAACCAATCGCGGGCTGCGGAACTCTTGGGAATTCATCGCAACACGCTGAGCCGGAAGATCATGGAGTACAAGCTGGACGGCCGACGGCAGATCAGCCGCTGATCGGGCATTCGGCGAGTTTTCTGGGTCTCAATCGCGCAAGCGCCAACGCCATGCTTTGTCAACCGCCTTCCGAAATGAAACCACGGAAATAAAAACGGCTCCCCAGCACCGCCGGAGAGCCGTTTCTGATTTTCACTGATCTTCGTTAACGCCCAGGCTTCTTCGTGGTTTTCTTTGGCGGGACCTTTTTGCCTTTTTCCTTCGGGATGTCTTCTACATTCACCTTCGCCTTATCCCAGTGCAGCATGAAGTTGGGGTCGGGATCATAAGCGGCCAGCGTCCCGGTGAATCGCACCGGGTTGTCCTTCTCCAATTTCGCCGCATCGGGTTGACCGGCCACCTTGACGTCCATGTCCGGCGTCGTCTTGGAATCAAATTCCGCGTCGCTGGTCACGAAGGCGACTTTCAGTTGGGTCGCATCGGTTCCCGGTGTCACTTCGATGAGCTTCCCGGGTACGTCAGGAAATTCCAGGCCGCAAGAGGCAAGCCACGTCACTTTGCCCTTGTCGCCGCCGGCTTTCAGATCCGTGATCACCGAAGCGATGGTCATGTCTTTACGCGCCGCGTCCAGATCCTGCGCGCTCGGCAGGGTGTAGCTCGACGGACGTTCCGGCGCACTCGAAGCGAGCTGCAGAAGTTCGTTCATCTCCGCGTCGGTGAGATTGTCACAGGCCGCTTGCTGGTAATTCACGATCAGCTTGCGGAGATACGTCTTAACCTGCGTCGCCTGCGCCTGGTTCGCGCCCTTCGCCGTGACTGCACGCGCGAAATACCAGAAAGCGTCGAGGGTTTGCGGTGGCTGCATGGCCACGTAGGCCTGGCCGATGCGATAGCTGGTGATGGCATCGTCGGGCGTCAGCTTCAGCACTTCCTTGTACGACTGGATGGCCGCCGCATAATCTTTCATCTGCGTGGCTGAATTAGCCGCGGTGTAGTTGAACAAGATCGTCGGCTGCTGTTTCTGTTTGTCGAAATCCGCCTGGCTCATGTTGTCGGGCTTTTTCAAATCGTTCAGGGTCTTCAAGCCGTCGAGCGCGGCCTGATGGGCCTTGCGATTTACCTCGGCGTCGGGCGGCGGCGGGTTCGTATTGCTGTAGGCAAACGCCCGCGCGTAGTAGGCCTGGTATTTCACCGGCGCGTCTACTTTGTCGCCAAGCGCAAGCAGCTTGTCGGCGTTTTCAATGACCTTCGGAAAATTCTTCTGCTGGCTATAGGCGTTGTAGTAGAGCGGATAAACGTAGATCAGAAGTGCGGAATTCGGATACTTGGCTACAAAATCATCGAGCGCCTTGATTTGCTGCGCGGGGTCCTTGATCTGCTGCGCGGCGGTGAAGGAATTGTATTCCGCCATCGTGTACTGAGGCTTCGCGGCATCCTGCCCTTGCGCTGCGGGGGCCGCCGCCTGTGCCATCGCGTTCGGGGCGCCTATCATCAGGCAAAGCGCCGCTGCGATCGCGAGGCCCGCCAGTATACGTGTTCCGTTCATTCCGATTTCTCCTCGCTCGAGTTCCAAGCCGGTGTCGTATCTGTGATGCACCGGGCTCACGCCCGGAATCTCATCCTTTGTAAAACTTCGGGATTATAGGAAAAGCCGGGTAACATCTGCAAGGCGTTGCCCTACAGGGAACTATGTATCTACGGGTATTTGTCCATCGACCTGTAAGAGCTGTGCCCACGCGTCGACATCCGGGATCCGCAAACCCGGTGAAAAACAGGTATGCCCCGAATGTTGTTAAGATGAGTGTCGCATAAATCAGTTGTTCGCACGAGGAAGAAATCAATCGCGCGCTCCCGAACCTTCAATGATAGAACACGCGCCCAGGCAAAAACTCTCATGACGCAATCCGGCCCTTCACCACTTTCTACGGCGACAGCTCTGGCTTCGGCGACAGTTCTGGTCACCGGCGGCAGCCGCGGCATCGGCCGCGCCATCGCGTTACGGCTGGCGGAGCTTGGCGCGGGCGTGGCGATTTGCGGCCGGGATGCGGGAGCGCTATCCGCCACTGCGTCTGAACTGCAAAAGTACGCGGGCCGCGTGTTCTCGCACGTCGCCGACGTCACGCGATCAGCCGATGTAAGTTCCCTGGTCGAAGCAGCCGAGAAGGCTCTGGGTCCCATCTCCATCCTCGTCAACAATGCAGGCATCGGAAGTTTCGGACCTGTGCATGAAAAGTCCGAGGCGGACTGGGACAAAGTATTAGACACCAATCTCAAGAGCTTGTTCCTGGTGTCGCGCGCGGTGGTCCCCTCCATGATTCGACGCGGCGGCGGGGACGTTGTGAACATCGCCTCGCTGGCGGGGCGAAACACTTTCGCCGGGGGCGGGTTGTACTGCGCGTCGAAGTGGGGCGTGTATGGCCTGTCCGGTTGCATGGCCGAGGACCTGCGCGAGCACGGCATTCGCGTGAGCGTGGTCGCTCCCGGAAGCGTGGCCACGGAGTTCTCCGGGCGTGGGCCGAAAGATGCGAGCAAGGTGCTGAAGCCGGAAGACGTAGCCCATGCGGTGGCCATGATCGTGACGCAGGGGCCGCAGAGCTTTGTCAGCGAAGTACAGTTGCGGCCGCTGCGGAAGGCGTGAGTAGCCGGCGAAGGCCAGGGAACGCCGCGGCGTTATTTCCTCTTGACAATGATCGTTACAACGACTATCATCTGCACATGAGTTCACACCCACGCGCCATTCGCGCTTCTTTGCCACTGGAGGATCAGACCTTCATCGCGCTGCAAAAGGCCGCCGACGGGCTGGGCCAGCAGGCCGAACAGCTGATGAAAGCCAATGGCCTGACCGGCGCGCAATATAACGTGCTGCGCATCCTGCGCGGCGCGGAGCCCGAAGGGCTGGGCTGCAGCAACATCGGTGAGCGCATGATCTCGCACGATCCGGACATGACGCGGCTGCTGGATCGCATGGAAAAGCGCGCCCTGATTACCCGCCAGCGCCAGAAGGACGATCGCCGCGTGGTGAAAACCCGCATCACTGCCGAAGGCCTCTCCCTGTTGAAACGCCTCGACCAACCCGTTCGCGAGCTCCATAAGCGCCAGTTCCGGCACATCTGCGCGGCACAGCTGAAGAATTTGATCGAAACCCTGGATCAAGTTCTAACCGCAGAAAATCACGACGGTTGTTGAACCACACCTGATTTCACGACTCAGAAGAAAAATTAAAGGAGAAATACATGATGGGCCATTCTATAGGTCGCATTGCAGTCAGCACCGCGCTTGCTGTTGCGATTTCGCTTCCGGCTTCGGCGGCAGCTTCCTTGTGGAAAATTGATCCGGCACATTCCTCGGCGCAATTTGCCGTAAAGCACCTGGCGATTTCCACCGTGCGCGGAGCCTTCAGCTCCGTCAACGGCTCGATCAACTTCGACGACAAGGATGTCACCAAGTCCACTGTCGAAGTGACCATCGACGTCAACAGCGTGGACACCCGACAGCCTGACCGCGACAAGGATCTCAAGAGCGACAAATTTTTCGACGCAGCCAACTATCCCAGCATCACTTTCAAATCGACAAAAGTCGAACAGGCCGGCGCAGGCAAGCTCAAGGTCACCGGCGATCTGACCATTCGCGGCACCACGAAGTCTGCCGTGCTCGATGTCGATGGACCTACGGCGCCCATGAAGGATCCCTGGGGAAACAACCGCGCCGCGGCTTCGGCCACCACGAAGGTCAACCGCCAGGACTACGGCGTGAAGTGGAACGCCAAGCTGGACAACGGAGGCGTAGTGGTGGGCGATGATGTTGCAATTGTCATCGATGTCGAGATGGTTCAGCAGGGCACGAAGGCCGGAAATTAACGACCGGCATCATACAGACAGCATCGGCGGGCGGTTCTGTGCGCCGCCCGCAACCTCTGGCCGTTTTTGCTTTTCACACGAGAGGAAGCAGGCCATGCAGAAACCCGCTCCGACTGCAGTGCCCATCCATGAGCTCTTGCAGAACCGCTGGAGTCCGCGCGCATTCAGCAACAAAGCGGTGCCGGAAGAGCTGCTGCACGCGCTGTTCGAAGCCGCGCGCTGGGCGCCCTCCAGCAGCAACTACCAACCTTGGGCATATATAGTCGGCACCAAGGATCATCCGGAGAATTTTGCGAAGGTGCTCAGCACGCTGGTCGAATTCAACGCCGGATGGGCCAAGAATGCGCCGGTCCTTGTTCTGTCCGTCGCGCAAACGAAAGTGCCGAAGGATGGCTCGCCCAATCGCCACGCCTTTCACGATGTGGGAAGCGCCACGGCGCAGCTCACTTTTGAGGCCAACTCTCGAGGCCTGTACGTGCACCAGATGGCCGGCTTCGACGCCAACAAAGCCCGCGAAGTCTTCGCGATCCCGGCGGACTGGGACGCAGTCGCAGCCATGGCCATTGGCTACCCCGGAGATCCACAAACGCTACCCGACAAGCTGCGCGAACGCGAGCTCGCTCCCCGCACCCGCAAACCGCTGAGCGAATTTGTCATGACGGGCACTTGGGGGCATACTCCTACTTTCGCATCTAAATAACCGGGTTCCGGCTCGGTCAACCGGTCAGCGAGGCCATCCCAGCTCCGCGCCATGCACAGCACGCTTGAATTTCTCGTTCATCACGGTTACGTGGTTCTGCTGGGATGGGTGTTCGCGGAACAGATCGGGCTGCCGATTCCCTCTCTGCCGATTTTGTTGGCCGCCGGGGCGCTCGCCGGTACTGGTCGCATCAGTTTCTTCGCCTCCCTGGTTATCGCGATCGTCGGGGCGCTCACCGCTGATACCATCTGGTTTCAGCTCGGCCGCTTGAAAGGCATCAAAGTTCTGCAGTTCCTCTGCAAGATTTCTCTCGAGCCTGATTCTTGCGTTCGCCGCACGGAAGGCATCTTCGCCAAGGAAGGTGCGCGCTCCCTTTTGCTCGCAAAGTTTCTCCCTGGCCTTGGCGCGGTTGCGCCTCCTCTCGCCGGAATTTTTCACATGCGGCTGGGGCGCTTCATGCTATTCGATGCCGCGGGTGCCGGGTTGTGGGCCGGCACATTCCTCGGCCTGGGCTACGTTTTCAGCGAACAAATCGAGCGTATCGCCGATCACGCCGCCGCCTTAGGTGGCGGCCTGCTGGTGATCCTCATCGGCTCCCTGGTGGGCTATATCGGCTACAAATACTACAAGCGCCAGCGCTTCATCCGCGAGCTGCGCATTTCCCGCATCACCGTGGATGAACTCAAGTCTCAAATCGACAAGGGCGAAGATTTGGTCATCGTCGATCTCCGCCATGCCCTGGATTTCGAGGCTGATCCGGAAACCATTCCGGGCGCTTTTCGCATAGACGCCAAGGAGCTTCGCGAAAGGAACGACAAGCTCCCGCGCGACCGGCAGATCATTCTTTATTGCACGTGTCCCAACGAAGCTACCAGCGCGCAACTGGCGATCTTGCTGCGCAAACAGGGCATCCAGCACATTCGCCCGCTGCAAGGCGGTCTGGACGCATGGCGTGAGCACGGTTATCCGGTCCACAATGCCACGCTGACGCAAATCTCCTCGACATCGTTGAAGGCCGCCACCGACGTCCGCATCACTAGCAGCGAATAGCTTCAGCTATAGTCGCGGCGTCACGATGCCGACTTGGGCTTGATACTTGCCCTTTTTGTCCTTGTAGCTGACTTCGCAATCCTCGTCGGACTCGAAGAACAGCACCTGACACAATCCCTCATTCGCGTAGATCTTCGCAGGCAGCGGCGTGGTGTTGCTGATTTCCAGCGTCACGAATCCTTCCCACTCCGGTTCGAACGGCGTCACGTTCACGATGATTCCGCAACGCGCATACGTCGACTTTCCCAGGCAGATCGTCAATACGTTCCGGGGAATCCGGAAATACTCCACCGAACGCGCCAGCGCAAACGAATTCGGCGGAATCAGGCAGGACTCGCCCTTGAACGCCACCAGCGACTTCGGATCAAAATTCTTGGGATCCACAATCGTCGAATTTACATTCGTGAATATCTGAAACTCATCCGCCACGCGGATGTCGTACCCGTACGATGACACTCCGTAGCTGATCACGCCCTGCCGCACCTGGCGGTCCGTGAAAGGCTCGATCATCTTGTGCTCCAGCGCCATGCGCCGGATCCACTTGTCTGGCTTAACCGACATCCATTCCTCCCCAATCGCAACATGAAAAATGACTTGTCCTAAAGCTACCCGGCGAGTTTAACTTCCAGACCTCAACGGAAAGGCCAACCAAACTGGCCATCGCGCCGCACACCACCGGCCTGGCACTGTGACCTGTTTACTTTGGAAAGCCAGCCAGTCTAGAGCACCCCTATCGTCTTGACAACCCGCATCTTAGCCTCTAGCATCTGCCAACGGATAAGTGGAGGGTTGCGTGATCAAGCTGGACATCGTGAACGCTGTCGTCACCACGACGAACATAAGCCGCACGAAAGCCGAACAGGCCGTGGAAACCGTGTTTGAATCACTCAAGAACGCCCTTGGCCGAGGCCAACGCATCGAACTTCGCCGCTTCGGCGTTTTCAGCGTAAAGCCTCGCAAGACCGGCATCGGCCGCAACCCGCGCACCGGCGAAGAGGTCAACATCCCTCCCGGCAAAGCCGTGCGCTTTAAGCCCGGCAAAGAATTGCAGGGCATCGAGGCTCCGGCCAAGGCTAGTTGACAGCTTTCCAGGAAATTTGAAGTACAGCTCTCCCGATTCCCGGAAATAGTTCAATTTCGTACTACCAGCTTGTCAGTGCGGCGTGTCTCTTGTTGAAGGTCTAAAGTCTTGGCGGCTCCAGCCGATCTTTACCGGAATGTCTACTGTGTCTGAAAAACAGGACGTACCTCAACCCTCCAAGTTCAAGGAGCATCGCCGCAGCTATCGCGTCCTGCTTCGTGTGCCGATCGCCGTGATGGGAGAGACGACACAACACACCCCATTTTCCGAAGCGACCGTCACTCAGGTGGTCAACGCACACGGCGCATTGATCGAACTGGCAAGTAAAGTGGCACCGGGCCAAACCCTGTCGATCGCCAATCTCAGCTCCGGAGAAGAGGTTGCCTGCCGCGTGGTGCACAGTGGGACGACCAGGGGAGGAAAAACAGAGCTCGCCGTGGAATTCGTAACGCCCTCGCCCCTTTTTTGGAAGGTGGCCTTCCCACCGTCTGACTGGGGCCCCCAAAAATAAACGACGCACACGGTGACGGCCCTTGCCGTGGTTTTGCACAATGCCATCGGCTTGTGCTGTACTGTTTTCGCCGCTGCGCGCCTAGTTTCGCCAGCCGCCAGAAGCTCCGTGACCAGCTCTCTTCCAGATAGCGCAACGACCGTAGCTCCTGCGCCGATCGACTGGCGAGCGCCATCTTTCGCGCCCCCTTACTATCGGATCGTCCCTCCGCATCCGCCACTCAAGACCCTGTTTCTCGCTTTCGGCCTATTCCTCGCCACTCTGTGCACGTGTCTGGTGGCCGGCACGCAGTTTGCCGTCGCTTATGCCCACGGCGAAGCCCTCTCTTTTGAAGAATTCCTCCACGACTTCACTTTGCTGTATCACCAACCAACTGCTCTCGCCACCGGCCTGCCATTCGCGCTGACACTGCTGGCCATCCTGCTCATGCACGAGCTCGCGCATTACTTCGCTTGCCGCCATCATCATATTCACTCCAGCTATCCTTTTTTCATTCCCTTTCCCACGCTGATCGGCACTCTCGGAGCGTTCATTCTGATCCGCTCGCCGATCCGCACCAATCGCGCGCTGTTCGATGTCGGCGCATCGGGACCCCTGGTGGGCTTCGTGATAGCTCTGCCCGCGTTGATCTATGGCGTGCTCCACGCCAAGCTGGTTCCCGGACTCGGCGATCCTGCGCACGCCGGGCTGGCTCTCGGCACGCCGCTGATTCTGCACATTCTCTCCGCCATCCTGCATCCCGGTGTGAAGGCGGCCGACTTGCTGCTCGATCCTGTGGGTCGCGCCGCGTGGGTCGGCCTGTTTGCCACCTCGCTCAATCTGCTACCGGCCGCGCAACTCGACGGCGGGCATATCCTGCGCTCGCTCAGTCCTCGCGCGCATCGCTACTCCTCGTGGATCCTTCCGCTCGCCCTCATCGTTCTCGGACTCTTCCGTTTCTGGCAGGGCTGGTACGTGTGGGGAGCGCTGCTTCTCGTGATCCGTTTCTTTCGCTTTATCCCCATCTTCGATTCCGAGCCTCTCGATCCCCGCCGGCGTCTGGCCGCAGCGCTCACGCTGATCGTGTTCCTTCTCTGCTTCATGCCTAGCCCGTTCCTGACCTAAAATCGCGGCCATCGCGAATGACTGTCATCCCGACCGTAGCAGCCCGCTTTTTTCCTGCCCCCGTATTTTGTGCGCGGGCTGCGGAGCCCTGGCTTGATGTCCAACCCTGCGAGATCGGCGTAATCATTTCTCACCTGATCGCTCTTCTTTTTCCACCACGCCCTGAAAAACCCGTCTATCATCCTCCTCGCCACACCAAAAAATGCCCCCACTCATCCGCACGCTCTCGCAGCGCGATCTCTTCCTGCTTTTCGTCGGTTCGGTGATTGGCTCCGGCATTTTTCTTACCCCTGGTCTGATCTTTCGCCAGCTCGACGGTTCCGTGGGATTTGCGCTCCTCGTCTGGATCGTCGGCGGCGTGCTGTCCCTCCTCGGCGCCCTCACCTATGCGGAGCTCGCCGCGTGCAATCCCGAAGCCGGCGGGCTCTACTGCTACATCCGCGACGGATTCGGCCGTCTTCCGGCCTTCCTCTACGGCTGGTGCCTGTTCGCGGTAATCGCTAGCGGCAGCATCGCCGCGCTCGCGCGCGCCTTCACGCGCTATCTTTCCGAAGTCATTCCGCTCACCCCAACCGGCGCCACCATCATGTCGCTGCTGATGATCGCCGTCGTCACCGCCGTCAACGTCTGGGGCACGCGCAAAAGTTCCAACCTGCAAAACTGGACCACGCTTATCAAAGCCGGCCTGGTCGTTCTGCTTAGCGCCGTCCTGCTTTCACTGGGCACGCACGCGTCTGACGTGCCGCGCGCGCTCGGCGCCACGCAGCACGGCTTCAACTTATTTTCGAATTTCGGCCTGGCGATGATCGCCGTTCTTTGGGCTTACGAAGGCTGGCAATTCGGCACCTACAGCGCCGGCGAAGTCCTGAACCCGCAAAAATCCTTCCCGCGGGCGTTCCTGCTCGGCTCGCTCGTGCTCGTCGCGCTCTATCTCACAGCGGTCTGCGCGTACCTGGTCGCGCTCGGGCCCACCGCGGCGACCGCCAGCGACGCGATCGCCGCCACCGCTATTCGCGCGGTGCTCGGACTCTGGGCCGGCAAAATCGTCGCGCTCACCATCCTCATCTCCACCTTCAGCTCTACCAACAGTATCCTGCTCACCGCGCCACGCGTTTTCTACGCCATGGCTAACGACAATCTCTTCTTCAAGAAACTCGCCGAAGTCCACCCCCGCTTCCAGACTCCTGCCGCTGCCGTTGTCGCGCTCGGCGTCTGGTCCTGCATCCTCACCGCCGCCGGAAAATTCGCCGAGCTCATCGGCGGAGTCGTCTTCATCGGCTGGATTTTCTACGGGCTCGGCGCTGCCGCCATTTTTCCGTTGCGGCGGGCCCATCGCGCGGTCGGCGCGCCTCCGATCCCGTATCGCGTACCCGGTTACCCGGTGACTCCGTTCCTGTTCGTACTCACCGCCGCCACCATCGTCGCCAACCCCATCCTTCTCGCCTTCCGCGACCCCAATCAATTTCGGCACCTCATCGTCGCCATCATCCTTTTCGCCTTGGGCATTCCCGCCTATTACCTGTGGCGCCGCCGCACGCGCTCCTCGCATCCGGTCTGACCATAACCTTCGATCCCCTTCACGTTTCCTTCTCAACACTCAGCTACCGGCACACCGTAACCTCAAAAATCCCGTACCCGTCTCACCCCCAGGAGAAAATTGCCCTGATGACTTCCCTATCGCGCGCTCAAAGACTCGTCGCACTCTTTCTCGCTTGCGTCTGCCTCATCACGCGCGCACTACCCTCTGCGCAAGCGCAAGATCAACCGCCCAGCTTCAGCCCGGACCAACTCGACCAAATCGTCTCGCGTATCGCCCTCTATCCCGATCCGCTGCTCGCGCAAATCCTCACCGCGTCCACTTTCTCGGATCAGATCCCCGATGCCGCCAGTTGGGCCGATCAGCATCACTATCTCACCGGGCAGGCCCTTTCCAACGCCATCACCGCCGACCAACTCCCCTGGGATCCCAGCGTTCAAGCGCTTCTCCCCTTCCCATCGGTCCTCGACCAGATGGCCTCCGATCCCAACTGGACGAACGACCTCGGCAACGCCGTCCTCGCGCAGCGTCCCGAGGTGATGGACGCCGTCCAACGCATGCGCCAGAAAGCCAAAGATTTCGGCTATCTCCGTTCCAACGGACAAATCGTCGTCTCCGGCGCGCCGGGTTACATCGAAATTGAGCCCGCCAATCCAGCGTTTGTAGTCGTCCCCGCTTACGATCCGCGCGTCGTCTATTTCGCCCCGCGGCCCGGCTTTGTGGTTGGCAGCGCGATCGGTTTGGGATTCGGCGTCACCATCGGCACATACTTCCGTCCCTGGGGATGGGGATACTCGCACTTGGGCTGGCGCGATCACGTTGTGATCGTCAACAATCGCCCTTGGAATCGCACCTGGGTTAACCGCCGCGAGTACGTGCACCCTTATCCGGCGGTTCATCGTTACGGACCCGTTCCTGGCCGCGCCGCCGCCGCTCCCCCGCGCGTCGTCGAACACCACGAACTAGTCCCGCGCAGCGCACACGAACGCGAACTCGCCCGCGGCGGCCAACCGCACGTCGAAGAACACCACCCGCAACCACACCGCGACGACCACCGCCGCTAACCGCAGCAGGTATTGTTACCCGTCGGGGCGCAGCATGCTGCGCCCCATTCCAGCAATCAACTTCGCGTCTTGGGCGCTCCCCAATCAGAGCACAAACCTGTCATCCCGCTTGTCCTGCGGCAGAAGCCGAAGGGACCGTAGCAGCCCGCTTTTTTCCTACGCCCGTATTTTTGGGCGCGGGCTGCGGAGTGGAGGGACCCTGGCTCGATCTACAACTCATCGCAGTCGACCGGACTTAGGCTCAATCCCACATCTCTTTCATTCTCTCCGTGCCGCGGTGGCTAACCCTCTTTCTTCTCCTTCTCCTCTGCCTGCCGTAAAATAGAGCTTCATCGATAAAAAAGGAGCTGCGTCTCAAGTGAAACTTCAACTCCCTCCCGGCCCCCACGACGCCTATCTCTTCGATTGCGACGGCACCATCGCCGATTCCATGCCCCTGCACTACATCGCCTGGAAAAAAATCCTCGCCGAATGGAACTGCCACTTCGACGAACATCATTTCTACTCTCTCGGTGGCACCCCCATCGCCGAAATCGTCTCCATGCTCAACAAACAGCACGGCCTGAGCATGCCCGTCGAAGCCGTCTGCACGCGCAAAGAAGAGCTGTACTACGAACTCCTTCCACAACTGAAAGCCATCCCCGAAGTCCTCGAACACATCCACGCCCGGCATGGCGAAATCCCATTCGCCGTAGTTTCCGGTGGCACCCGCGAAGCCGTCACCGCATCGCTCAACACGCTCGAGATACTCGACCGCTTCGACACTCTGGTCTGCGCCGAAGACTACAAAAACGGCAAGCCCCACCCCGAAGCCTTCCTCCTGGCCGCCGACCGCCTCGGTGTCGCGCCCGCACGCTGCCTGGTCTTCGAAGACACCGACCTCGGCATCCAAGCCGCCACCGCCGCCGGCATGCCCAGCGTAAAAATCCCCCCACCCTGGGAGCGCCCCACCAACTAACTGCAAGCCAGGTATGCGGTCGATCGGCACGCGACCGTTGACACCAGCTGATCGCAGAGTTAGATGTCAGACGATCGCCCTATATATGCTCGTGTCGTGCAACATCCGCTTGCGAACGCACACGGAGAATGTCCTCCGCGACATCCGCCACGCCGTCCGCAACCTTCGCAAGGATCTCCGCTTTGCTTTCGTAGCTATCCTCACGCTGGCTCTCGGTATAGGTTCTACGACGGTTATCTTCAGCATGATCGACTGCACCCTGCGCAATCCCTATCCATACAAAAACGCCGATCGCCTGGCGAGCTTCACCGGCTTTGCCGGCGATCAATTCCGCGAATGGCGATATCCCGTCGCGGCGTTCTTCGATTTCCAGGAACAAAACCACACCTTCGACGACATGATCGCATTGGTCTACCGGGAAGTTCGTTTCATGAGTGCGGAAGGCGCCGATCAATTTTTCGGTGGCTCAGTAACGCCGGATACGTTCGACGTCCTCGGCATCAAACCTCTGCTGGGTCGGCCCATCACCGCAGAAGATGCGAAGCCCAGTGCTCCGCCAGTTTTTGTGATCAGCTATCGGCTTTGGACCAAGCGCTTCAATCGAGATCCGAAGGTTTTGGGCACCACGCAAATTCTGAACGCCGCACCGATGACATTGATCGGCATCATGCCCCCGCGATTCCAGTTCGGCAATTGCGACCTATGGCTGCCAATCGCTTTGACTCGCTCGAGTTTCGCTCCCGGCGCAGGAATCGAATCGAACGAAGTCTGGATCGTCGGCCACCTCAAACCCGGCGTCACGCCTCAGACCGCCGCCGCGGACCTCGAACAAATCGCCAAGCCTCTAGAGAGCGTTTTTCCGATCTACTTTCCAACGAACTTTAGACTGGTAGTAAATACGTTTGCCGGTGACGCCGTAAACCGCGACTTCCGGGTCACGCTTTTCGTCCTGATGGCCGCGGTGACCATGCTGCTGCTCATCGCCTGCAGTAATGTTGCAAATCTAATGCTCGCTCGCGCCACAACCCGCGAAAGAGAAATCGTAATTCGCGCTTCCATGGGCGCAACCCGCGGGCGTTTAGTTATCCAGTTGATGATGGAAAGTCAGTCTTTGGCGCTAGCGAGCAGCGCCGTAGGATATCTATTTGCGTACGTAGGTCTGAAGGCAATCGTCGCAGCAATCCCGCAGAACGTCATCCCATCCGAAGCGACGATTACTCTCAGCCCCGCCGCCCTGGTGTTTTCTCTCGGCGCCACCGTTTTGACCGCATTTATCTGCGGGCTTGCGCCTGGCCTGCATTGCATGCGTCAGGACTTGATCCTCAGAGCCGGCGGCACGGGCGCGACTCCAGACGTTAAGCACAGCGGGACGCGTTTCTTTCTGGTCGCCGCGGAAATCGCAATCTCCGTCGTATTGCTGATCGGCGCAGGCCTGATAACTCGTACTCTTCTTGCTCTGAAAAACGTCGACATCGGGTTCAATCCGGCGACTGTCCTGGCCGCTCATCTCTCTCTGCCCGAAGGCCGCTACGACAAAGCCGAGCCGAAGAACGCCCTCTTGAAGAAGATCCTCGATCAAACATCTCTGATTCCTGGCGTCGTTGCCGCTGCCGAAGCCACTTCTCCGCCACCATACACCTGGGGATGGACCACCGTCGCCGTACGCGGCGAATCGCGGCCACAAAACAGGAACACCGCGTCCATCATGTGTAGCGAGGGTTACTTCTCTGCCTTTCGGCGCCGGCTGTTGCGTGGTCGTTTCTTTTCGCCAGCCGATATCGAATCCGTCCACCACGTCGCCGTCGTGAACCAGAAATTCGTGCGCGAACATTTCCGCAACGCAGACGCAATGGGCCGCACCATCCGATTCACCGACTTCGAGACCTTGCCAGACTGGCCGCACGACGTTCATGGGTTCGGGTTTCCCACCCTCGGATTCGTTTTTCGCTGCCGTCGCCGCACGCGTTTTCCGACCCTGACGCCCTGATTGCAAGCCCTTCTCAGTTCCACTGCTCGTCTGCAAGCCTTGTGTCTTGCACAATTGTCCGCACCGAAATATCGCCCAACTCTCTTGGAACCAATCGATTCCAGTCTCTTTACAAATTGACCGGGGTATACCCAGATTCAAACCGCTCTTCGCAACGGTCTTTCCCTTCTTGGTGCTTCAACTCGCACATGCAGCCGTAACCGTCTGGAAATCATGGGGATAGCGCACAACCCCTGTATACCCCGGGGCACACGCCAAGCCAACACAGACGAAACGGCGGTGGACCGGTCTCGCCCCTGCGTTTTCCGCGTCCAGCTTCAAAGCAGGCTCAGCGGATCCATATCCACCAGCACGGCGGTCTGCGGTACTTGCTTCGCGTCGGCAAACGCCGTTGCACCGGACAGCAGCCTGGTCAGTACCGAGCGCTTCGGGGACTTCAGCAGGAACTGGAACCGGTGTTCCTTCTTCAGCCGCGCCAGGGGCGCCGTCGCCGGGCCCAGAACCCGCACGCCGTTGCCGTCGTGCGGCGAAAAATATTCCGACAGTTTCCGCGACCAGCGGATTGCTTTCTCCAGGCTGGTGTCGCGCACGATGATGTTGGCCAGGGAGGTGAACGGCGGATACTGCATCATTCGCCGGAAATGCAGCTCGCGTTCAAAAAATGATGCGTAGTCCTGGCGCACCGCGTCTTGAATTGCGTAGTGCTCGGGATAAAACGTCTGGATCAGCACACGTCCCGGCAATTCGCCGCGGCCCGCGCGGCCCGCGACCTGCGTCAGCAACTGAAAGGTACGCTCGGCCGCGCGAAAATCCGGCAAGCTCAGCGACGAATCCGCGCTGATGACGCCGACCAGCGTCACGCGCTGAAAATCGTGGCCCTTGGCCAGCATCTGCGTGCCGACAAGGATGTCGAGCGCGCCGCCGGCAAACGCGCCCAGCGTTTCCTGATATTGGCGCTTGGTGCGCGCCGTGTCGCGATCCAGCCGCGCGATGCGCGCTCCGGGAAATTCCTTGCGCAGCCGTTCTTCCAGGTGCTCGGAGCCTTCGCCAAAGAAATAAACGTATTTCGACTGGCACTTCGGACATTGCTTGGGCACCGGCTGAATCGATCCGCAGTAATGGCACTCGAGCCGATTGCGATTCTTGTGATGCGTCATCGAAATGCTGCAGTTTTCGCACTGCACCGATGCGCCGCAACTCCGGCACAACACGGACCAGGAATATCCGCGACGATTAATCAGCACCAGCGCCTGCGTTTTGCTCGCCAGGCACTCCGCGATGCCCGCGTGCAATGCCGAGCTGATCGGGCTGGTCTTGTGGGTCTGCGCAAAATCCTGGCGCAGATCGACGACTTCCACGTTCGCCAGCGCGCGGTGCGCTACGCGCGAAGCAAGCGTCAGCAGCTCGTACTTGCCGCTCCGTGCATGATGAAACGTTTCCATAGATGGCGTGGCCGAGCCCAGCAACGCGACAGCGTTCTCCATCTTGGCCCGCACGATGGCCACGTCGCGCCCGTGGTAGCGCGGCGTTTCTTCCTGCTTGTAACTGTTCTCCTGCTCCTCATCGACGATGATGAGGCCGAGATTTTTCAGCGGCGCAAAAACCGCCGAGCGCGTTCCGACCACGACGCGCGCCTGGCCATTGCGTACGCGCCACCATTCGCGCGCGCGCTCGACATCGCTCAGTGCCGAATGCAGGACCGCCACGCCCTCGAAACGCGTGCCAAACCACGCGCGGCACTGCCGGCCGACCCACAGCGTCAGCGCAATCTCCGGCACCAGCACAATCGCGGTCCTGCCGCGCGCCAAAGTCTCCTGCACCGCGCGCATGTACACTTCGGTCTTGCCGCTCCCGGTCACGCCGTGCAGAAGCAGCACGCCGAATTCGCCCAGCGCAAAGCGCGCGCGAATCGCGCCGCAAGCGCTCTCCTGATCGGCATTCAGCGTGTGCGCCGGCGGCTCGTAGCCAACATCGAACGGATCCTCCGCCGGATCGATCCGCTCCTCCCAGCTTTCCAGCAAGCCGTCGCGCACCATTCGCTCGATCGAGGCCCGCGAAACGCTCGCGTGTTTCATCAATTGGGCCAGCGGCAGCGGCCCGCGTTCTTGCAGTTGGGTCTTCACACGCGCGGCTTTTTCATCCAGCGACGCGGGTGTCGATTCGCCGCCAACCTTCCAGGAGATGACTCGCTGCGTCTTCGGACTGCGGCCCAGCACGGTTTCGCGAATTTCGATCAAGCGCTGCCGACGCACTCTCTCCAGCGCCGCGGCATCGATGTGCCATTTCGCCGCGGCTTCCGCGCGCAGCGGACCTTTCCTTTCATTCAGTTTGGCCAGGAATTCCACCTGCGCGCGTGTCAGGTCGTGTTCCAGCTCACCGCCGCTCAGGCTTGCCGCGACATCGCGGCCGAGTTCCGTGATCAGGATCTCGCGCTGCGTACGAACTTCGGTTACCGGAGGCAGCATCGCGCGAAACACTTCGCCGACCGGAGCGAGGTAGTAGCCCGCGATCCAGTGGCCCAGCTCGATCAATTTCGGAGTCAGCGCCGGACGAAGATCGAGAACTTTTGTGATGTCGCGGATTTTCGTGTTGGCCGGGGCCTGCTCCGTGAGCTCCGTCACCACCCCGACCAGCGATTTGTTGCGGAACGGTACCAGCACGCGAGTCCCGGCCTGCACCAGCTCGCGCAACGACTCGGGCACGCCGTACGTAAACACCGTGCGCAAAGGGACTGCGAGCGCCACATTGCAGAAGGAAGCGGTCATGCGTGCGAGTAGTGTATCAGCAGACTTTTTCAGCGACGCTCAGCGCCTACGAGACTCAACGACTGATCAGCGCGATGCCGGCGAAAATGGCGGCGATTCCCAGCCACTGCCAGCGCGCAAGCCGTTCTCGAAGAAAAATCGCCGCCAGCAGGACAGTGACCGCGCCATACAAAGATGCCAGCACGCTCACCACCGAAACTTGTTCGAGCTGCATGCCACGATTGTTTAGGATGAATGCGCCCGTATCCAGGATACCCATCGACAAGAGGAGTCCGGCTACTGGCATTTCCCGCGGTGGCACCAGAGTTTGCTTGCCGGCAAGAACTACGGCCGCGGTGAGCATTGAGGACGTGAGACGAATCATCCAGACGGTGGCGGCAAAGCCGACAGCTGGAACGATGCGGATACCGAGGAGCCAGAACAAGATGCCGAACCCCACGGCGGAGACAAAGGCCCAGCTGACGCCGTCGCTCGTACGCCCGGCGCTTGCCGCGGTTGCGGTGTTCTTGGTGGGCGCCGCCGCGGATTCGCCGCGCGCAACAAAAATCACTCCAGCGACAATCAGCACGATTCCGGCGATGCGAAGAGCGGTGAGACGTTCGCCGGAGAAGAACGAGAGCGCGACGGTGAGTGCGGGGTAGCTGGCCGAAAGCGGCGCGACGACAGACATCTTGCCGACTTCAAAAGAGCGATACAGCGCAAGCGAGGCCACGCCGTTGAAAATCCCGGCGAGCACACCCCAAGCCCACGGCTGCCAGCCGGAACCGTCGAACAAATGCCCCCAGCCGCCCACCCACCGCAAACAAAGGGTGAGCAGGATCAGCCCGGTGAACTGCATATACAGAGTGGTGCGTAGCGAACCAATGCGGCGCGCCGCGAATCGCGCGGAAAAATCCGAACTGCCCCACGCGAGAGCGGTGAGCAGACCGAAGAGAACTCCCATGCGGGTTTACGAAGACTTGCCGGACTCGGCGGCCTTGCCTTTTTTGACTTCGAGGCCGAGAACGGACATTACTTTTTGCAGGTCTTTCCAGACTTCGCCCTTGGCGGCGGGATTTCGCAGCAGGTAAGCAGGGTGGTAGGTGGCCATCAGCTTGTGGCCGCGAAAATCGAGCCACTGGCCACGGAAGTGCGAGATACCGCGATTGGTTTGCAGCAGCGTCTGCGCGGAGCAGGCGCCGAGGCAGACGATGACTTTCGGGGAGATTACATCGAGTTGGCGCAGCAGGAACGGCGAGCAGCACTCGATTTCGTCGCGTTCGGGGAGGCGATTTTCGGGCGGGCGGCACTTCACGACGTTGCAGATATAGACGTCTTTGCGTTGCAGGCCCATGGCTTCAATCATCTGGTTTAGCAATTTGCCGGCGCGGCCTACGAACGGCAGGCCCTGCACATCTTCATCGTGGCCGGGGCCTTCGCCGACGAAAACCAGCTCGGCTTTGGGATTGCCGTCCGCGAACACGATGGTCTTGCGGGTGCTGTGGAGTTTGCAGCGCGTGCAGTCGCCGAGATCCTCGCGGACTTTGAGCAAGGTGTCGTTGGGGATTTTGTTCACGGCGTCGAACAGCGATACTTCGGGAGCTTTGGGCAGGATTTCTATCTTTGCCGCCGAAGGCGAGGAAAGTACGCGAGGAGCAGTGGAGATGACGGGCTTGGGGGGAGTTTTGGGCAATGGTTCCTCTATGGGAGTGGAAGTCGCGTTTGAGATTTGCGGTTCGCGGACGGTGAACGGAACGTTGGCGTTCGCGCCGGCGCCGCCAGAAATGGCCGCGCCGCTGAAGGTCGATGCTACTTTGCGGGTGCGGTAGAAAAATTGGATGCCGAGGTCTTCGTAGTACGTCAGGCGTTGCGTGAGTTTTTCGTGGATGGCGGCGGGGAGGCGCTCGGGCATTTTCTCGTCAGGTGCCTTTGTTGGATCGCTGGGGTGCGCTTGAGCTTAGCACAGTGCGGAGGCGAACGACTTCGTCGAGGATGCGCTGGGCGACTTCGCGCTTGGTCATGCGCGGAAGCGGAAGGTCTCGGCCGTCGCGAGCGAACAGGGTAACGATATTGGTGTCGAGGTCGAAGCCCGCGCCTTCTGCGCTGACATCGTTGGCGACGATCAGATCGGCGTTTTTCGCGGCAAGTTTTTTGCGGGCGTTCTCGCCGACGTTTTGTGTTTCCGCGGCGAAGCCTACGATGAGGCGATCGCCTTTGTTTTTTGCTGCAGTGGCAAGAATGTCTGGCGTCGGCTCAAGCCCTAATGCGAACGGTTCTTTAGTGCGCTTGATTTTTTGATCGAGCCTTTGCGCGGGTCGATAGTCGGCGACCGCTGCGGCGAAGATGGCGATGGAGCATTGATGAAACTTCATGACCACCGCACGGTCCATGTCTTGCGCGGTGCGGACATCGATGCGTTCGACGTTGGGCGGCGTTTCGAGCACGGTCGGACCCGTGATGAGGATCGTCTTGGCGCCGCGTTGTGCGGCGGCTTCGGCGACGGCATAGCCCATTTTGCCGGAAGAGCGATTGGTGATGTAGCGGACGGGATCGAGATCTTCGCAGGTCGGGCCGGCGGTGACGAGAACGGTTTGGCCTTCGAGGTCGCGCTTGAGATGCAGTACATCGCGAACGGCGGCGACGATCTGTTCCTGGCCGGCGAGGCGGCCTGATCCGCTCATGCCACAGGCGAGGTAGCCTTCGTCGGGATCGACGACGTGGACGCCGCGAGCACGCAGCATCTCGATATTTTCCTGGGTGGCCGCGTGATTCCACATGTTGACGTTCATGGCGGGCGCGACGACGACCGGCGCGGTGGTGGCGAGATAAAGGGTGGTGAGGAAATCGTCGGCCAGGCCGCGGGCAAATTTAGCGAGGATGTCGGCGGTGGCGGGAGCGACGATGAGGAGGTCGGTGCGCTGGGCGACGGCGATGTGCTCGATGGCGGAGTCCAGATTGGCTTCGCCACCGGATTCGGAGGCGAAGAGATCAGTGATTACTTTTTGGCCCGAGAGTGCGGCGAAGGTCAGCGGCGTGACGAATTCGCGAGCTCCCTTGGTCATGACGACCTGGACGGAGAAGCCTTCGGTCTGCAGGCGGCGAACGAGTTCAGCGGCCTTGTAGGCCGCAACGCCGCCGGTGACACCGAGGGTGATTCGCATGTGTGTTGGCCTAACGGGACGGCGTCCCGTAACGACTAAGGGGACATTATATGCCGGATTGATTGCGGGGCGCGAAGTCAGCCGTGAAGGTGTTGTTCTTCACGCTAGTCGGCAAATGTCGTTGTGGTTTGGGTTTTGTAGGATCTAAAGTCCGCACCCTTTTGAAGGCGGAACGGTGCGGTACCCGGTGGCGTCGATACGGACGGATCGATTTTGTGCAAGACGCGGTAGTGGGGGACGCGCTGAAGCGTCGCCCCTACACAGGAGCATCACGAAGCGTTGCCCACGGCAGTACTACACGTAAGAACTGAGAGTCCGACCCGGCGCCAAGATCACGTGAGAGCTACTTGCGGCGCTTGTTGCCGTCTTTGTCTTCGTCGATGGAGGCGGGCTCGGTGAAGTCGTATTCGATGAGGCCGTGGTCCATCTCTTCGCAGGCGATGCGCGTAGGCTTGAGCGTTCGCGGATTTTCGAACAGCGGCGGCGCGCCGGCCATGATTTGGCGCGCGCGGCGCGCTGCGAGGACTACATAAGCAAACTGGCTCTCCGGAGCTTTCGTCAGCACAGTCATCATTTCAGTCTTTCCCTCCAAACGATGCCAGAAGTTGTTCGACCCATTGGCGACGTCGACTGCTTTGGCAACGCAGGGCCATAACGATAGCTTGGGCCTCGCGACCCGCGCTTTCGACGTCGTTGTTCACGACGCAATAATCATAGTATTTGCCAAAGGCTGCAATCTCGTCGCGGGCCCGTGCCAGGCGCCGGTTGATTTCCTCGTCCGCATCCTGACCGCGACTGCGCAGCCGGCGCTCGAGTTCCTCGGGCGAAGGCGGCACAATAAAAATCGCAACGGACTCGGGAATCTTCTCTTTTACCTGGGCCGCACCCTGCACATCGATCTCGAGCACCAGATCGAGGTTCTTGCTCCGCGCTTCCTCGAGCCATTTTTTCGGCGAGCCGTACGAATGCTTGCCGAAGACTCGGGCGTACTCCAAAAAGTCGCCGCGAGCGACCATGGCGTCGAATTCGGCTTCGGTAACGTAAGCATAGCACTTCCCGCTGGCCTCGGTCGCGCGACGCGGCCTGGTAGTACATGAGACGGACTGCATGGTGCCGGGCAGCTCGAGGATTTTCTGAACCAGCGTCGATTTGCCCGATCCCGAAGGTCCCGAAACGATCAAGACGAGCGGCGCAGTAGCGTTGGCTTCGCTCATTCGATGTTCTGCACCTGCTCGCGCAATTTTTCAATTTCCGCGCGAATTTCCAGCGAAAGCCCGGTGATGGCCAGGGCTTCGGCCTCGACGCCGGGAGTCTTCGAAAGCATGGTGTTGGCTTCGCGATGCATTTCCTGGAGGAGAAAATCGAGCTTCTTGCCGAGCTCGCCGGCGCCGTCGAGGAGTTTCGCGAATTGCTGGAGGTGGCTGCGCAGGCGATCGAGTTCTTCGCTGATGTCGCTACGCTCGGCGAGCAGCGCGGCTTCCTGTGCCAGGCGCGCAGGTTCGATGCCAGTGTCGCCGAGTAATTCCTTGAGGCGATTCTGCAGGCGGCGCGCGAAAGCAGGAGTCAGCGTTATCGCAAGATTGCGCACCTGGTCGGCCTGCTCGCCGATGCGCGCAACACGCATGCGTAGTTCTTCGGCAAGATGACGGCCCTCGGTATGGCGCATGTCGTCCAGCTTGGTCAGCGCTTCGCGCAGGCAATCGTCGAGAGCGCGGCCCAGTTGTTCCTGTTCTTCTTCACTATCGGGAAGCGCGGGAGCGAGGCCGCCGATCACACCGGGCAGGCGCAGCAGAGAGACGACATCCAGTTCGCCGTTCGAACCCATCTGAGTTTTCAGGTCTTCAGCCGCATAGCGATAGGCCTGCAGCAATTCGCGATTGACTTGCACAGGAGAGGCCGCGCCGGGCTGGACGTTCAAGTTGACATCAAGGTGACCGCGATGAATTTTCTCGCGAATGATCTGGCGAAGGCGGAGTTCGTAAATATCGAAGCCTTCGGGCAGGCGAAAGCGGATGTCGAGAAAGCGGTGATTCACGCTCTTGACGCTGACGCGGATGGCCCAGCCGGCATTTTCGCCACGCGCCTGCGCGTAGCCGGTCATCGATACACATTCAACTTTTTTGCTTTGTGTCGCCGAGCTTTTTTGGGTCATAGGTCCTGACTCATAGAGGTTCGCTGGATTCCGTCAAATCCTGGGCCACGGCTTGCGCGGGCGCGAGCTCGTGATCGTCCGCGAATTGCAGATCGTGCAGACGAGCATAAATGCCGCCTCGCGCCATCAGTTCACTGTGCGTGCCGCTCTCGCGAATCTGACCCTCCTCCAGCACAAGGATTTTATCCGCACGGCGGATAGTCGCCAAGCGGTGGGCGATGACGAAAGTGGTGCGCCCGACCATGAGGTTGGCCAGCGCCTTCTGCACGTACATTTCGGACTCGGCATCGAGCTCGGAGGTAGCTTCGTCAAGAATCAGGATCGGAGAATTTTTCAGCAGGGCGCGGGCGATGGCGATGCGCTGGCGCTGGCCACCGCTCAGACGCGTGCCGCGCTCGCCGAGCACGGTGCCGTAGCCTTGCGGAAGGCTCATGATGAAATCGTGAGCGAGAGCAGCTTTGGCGGCGGCTTCCACGCGGTCGCTGGGAACGTTGGAAAGGCCATAGCAGATGTTGTTCCAGACGGTGTCATGGAAAAGAATATTTTCCTGCGCGACCATGGCGATCTGCTCACGCAGCGAGCGAATGGTGACGCCACTGATGTCGATGCCGTCGATGCGGATCTGGCCGGAGGTGACCTCGTAGAAGCGCGGGATCAGGTTGACCAGCGTGGTCTTTCCGGCGCCGCTGGAACCGACCAGTGCGATGACTTCGCCCTTGCGCGCTTCGAGGTGAATACTCTGGAGAACCGCTACGGATTCGGTGGCGTAGGAAAAACTGACATCTTCGAAAATGACTTCCTTCGAAAAGGTCGGCAGGATTTTTGCGCCCGGCTGGTCGGCCTGTTCTTCGGGCTGATCGAGGTACGCAAAGACCTGGATGGAGGCGCCCTGGGCGGCCTGGAATTGCTGATAGACGGTGCCGATGCGCTTGAGAGGCGTGTAGGCCTTGAGGAGCGCGAAGATGAAGGTGAAGAAAGCGCCCAGGGTCATGGCGCCGCGGTGAATCTGGTCACGCGCGACGAGGATGAGCACGGGGATGACGATGGCGCCCAGGAGATCCATCATCGGCGAAGTGATGACCGCGGCGCGCACCCAGCGCATGTTTTCGCGTAGCAGGCGGCGGGCCGCTTCACGGAACTTGTCGATTTCGAAGGCTTCCATGCCGAAGGCTTTAACGACGCGGTTGCCCGTGACCGTTTCCTGGAGGATCTGGCCGAGTTCACCGAGGCGAGACTGGCTGTTTTCGGCGGAGCGGCGAATCTTGCGGCCGAATTTGTTGACCGGAAGGATGACCATCGGGAGGAGCACGATCGAGCCCAAGGCCATTCTCCAGTTCAATGCGAAAACGACGGCGACAAAGACGAGGAGGGTGAAACCTTCGCGGAAGAGATCGGCAAGATGCTCGGAGAGCGCGATGCGCGTGCGCTCGACGTCGTTGATGACCACGGAGAGAAGGCGGCCGGTGGGGTGGTGCTGGAAGAAACCGATGGGCTGGCGGATCAGCTTGGCGTAAACCGCGTTGCGCAGATTGGTGACCGCTGCGTGGCCGACGTATTGAATCTGCGTGGTTCCCAGATATTCGGCTACGGCCTTGATGCCGAGGATCATCAGGAGCGTGAAAAAGAAAATTGTCTTTACGTTGTGGAAGCCGGAGGGGAGAAAGGTATTCAGGTAAACGACGTGTTCCGTAAAGGGGATTTTGCCGAGCGGAAGTTTTGAGCCTACTACGGAGGGGTCGAGCACGTAGTCGACGGCAGGCCGGATCATCAGAGCGACGAGGCCTTCGGCGAAGGCCACAACCGCAAGCAGCACGATGCCCAGGAGCAGCCGGAAAGAATAAGGGCGAACGTAGCTCAACAGACGTTTGAGTTGTGATGAGAACAGTGAGGCCACGCGTCAGGCTCCCCTGCCGACCGCAGTTGGTACGCTATTCGCGGGTTTGGGGTGTGTCAAGTTTGGGCGGGACGAGTTGAACCATGGTTCGAAGGGGCGTATCTCATCGATTCGCGCAGGGCAAAGTGGTTGCCGGAGTTCCTCCACCGTGCGAGCCCGCGCCCAAAAAGCGGGTGCAGGAAAAAATGGGCTCGCTTCGGCCAGAACGACCAGGAACGAGGCGGCGTTGAGAGATTCGTGAGGTAGTAGCAATCGACGGGGCATGACGGAGCTATCTGTTGATGTCGCGGTGGACAGCTTTGGTGGAATAGCCGTGTTTTTCGAGGGCTTTTTTCATCTCCTCGGTGAGCATCACGGACCGATGGCGCCCGCCCGTGCAGCCGATGGCAATGGTGAGGTAGCTCTTTCCTTCGCCTATGTAGTGTGGAATCAGGTAGGCGAGCAGGCCTTCAATGCGCTTGAGAAATTCGGCGGTTTGCGGGAACGAGCGTATGTACTGGCGAACTTTGGCATCGAGCCCCGTGTATTTCCGCAGCTTGGGCACAAAATGCGGATTCGGCAGAAAGCGTACGTCGAAAACGAGGTCGGCATCACTGGGCACGCCATAGCGATAGCCGAAGCTGACAACGGAAACGAGCATCGGGCGCTTTTGGGGATTCTTGAAGCGCTCGGTGATGAAGTGGCGCAGTTCGTGGACGTTGAACTTTGAGGTGTCGATGACCACGTCGGCGAGTTTGCGGATCGGCTCGAGCATACGGCGCTCGTGTTTCAGGCTCTCGCGGACGGACAGGTGCTGCCCTACCGGATGAGGACGCCGGGTCTCGCTGTAGCGGCGCAGCAAGGCGTCTTCGCCGGCCTCGATAAAAACCAGCTCGATGGGATGCTGCCTTTTTAGATGCTTGAGCAGCGGCGGCAATTTTTCCAACTGCGCGCCCTCGCGAGCATCCACCAGAAGGGCCGCCCGGGCAAAGCCGCTCTCGCCCGCGGCATTCAACTCCGCAAAGATAGGAATCAGTTCGACAGGCAGATTATCGACGCAGTAGAAGCCCATGTCCTCGAAGGCTTTGAGGATGGTGCTCTTGCCGGCGCCGGAGAGCCCGGTGAGGATGACGAGTTGGCGTGATTCTATTGCGGGGAGCTTCACTTTGCGAGGCGGGCTCAGCTTTTTACCCTGCGTTGGTGCGTGCTGGGAATGCGCATGTCTTCGCGATATTTGGCGACGGTGCGGCGCGTAACGTGGATCCCGGCTTCGTCGAGCTTTTTGGCGATCTGATCGTCGGTGAGCGGCTTGGCGCCATCTTCTTCTTCGATCATTTTCTTGACGAGGCGCTTGAGAGTAAGCAGCGACATGCCGCCACCCTCGGGGCCATTGACGGCCTCGCTGAAGAACGAACGCAACTCGAGCACGCCTTGCGGCGTATGCGCATACTTGCTGGCCACTGCGCGGCTGACGGTTGAAGGATGCACGCCGACTTCTTCGGCGACTTCCTTGATCATCATGGGCTTGAGAGCGTCTTGACCGTTGGTGAGGAAATCACCCTGGCGCGCGATGATGGACTGGCAGACGCGAAGGATAGTGTGCTTGCGCTGTTCGATATTTTTCATCAGCTGGATCGCAGCGGTGAAGCGTTCTTTGACATAGTTGCGGACGTCGCGATCGGAGGCATCTTTGACTAGCAGGCGCCGATAGGTCGGGCTGAGGCGCAACTGCGGCATGTCGTCTTCGTTGAGAAAGGCCTGCCACTGGTCATCGACTTTGCGGAAGTAAACATCGGGCTCGACCAGGCGCGGCTCGGTCTTGTTGTAGCGCAGGCCGGGGCGCGGATCGAGCTTCTTGATGACGTCGAGCGCGCGCTTGACGACGTCGAGTGGGCGATTCAGCGCACGCGCGACGTCCTTCAGCTGATTGGACTGCACCTGCTTCAGGTGTTCGGAGACGATCTGCTGCGCGAGCGTATTTTGCGGATCGAAGGCTTTCAGTTGAAGCAGAAGGCATTCGCGCAGATCCCGGGCACCGACACCGATGGGATCGAAGTCCTGCACAACCGCAAGCGCGTCGTCGAGGTCGTCCTGGGTATATTTTCCGTCCTGGGCCAGCTCTTCCGTCGACGCGGTGAGGTAACCGTTCTCGTCGAGATTGCCGATGATGCTTTCAGCGAGTTCGCGCACCGCGTCGGAGCAGATCGTGACGCTGAGCTGCCAGGTGAGATGATCGGTCAGGCCGGTGGCGGAGGAGAGGAATTTTTCGAACGAGGGGCGCTCGGAAATCTCGCGCTCTTGCGATTGACCGCCGTCACCGCCGGAATCCAGATATTGATTGAAGAAAGTGCCAACGTCGAATTCGTCGAAGGGATTGGGTTCAGGCTTCTCGGGAACTTTTTCGGTTTCGTTCTTGAGGAAATTTTCGTCGGCGTAATTATCGGTCTGCGTGGGTTCTTCGCTTTGCTCTTCCAGGACGGGATTGGCGATCATCTCCTGGTTAATCATTTCGCGGAGTTCGAGACGGTTGAGCGCGAGCACGCTGACCATCTGGACCAAACCAGGCGTCAGAATCTGCTTCTGCGACACCTTGAGATTGAGTTTGAGTCCCTGCCACGCCATGGTCGGTTACGTCTTGTCCCTTCGCGATCCTAAGTTAGATGCGGCGATCCGCCTAGTTCAGCCGGAAGTGATCGCCCAGATACACGCGCCGGACTTCGGGGTCGTTGCTCAACTCGTCGGGCCGGCCCTTCCTGAAGATTCTGCCATTTCTGAGGATATACGCGCGATCGGTGACGCTGAGTGTTTCCCGCACGTTATGATCCGTTATCAGGACGCCAATGCCGGAACGGCTTAACTCCCTGATGATCTCCTGCAAGTCCTTCACGGTCAAAGGGTCAATGCCGGAAAAAGGCTCGTCCAGAAGGATAAAGGACGGCTGCAGGGTCAGGGAGCGGGCGATTTCCAGGCGGCGGCGCTCGCCACCGGAAAGTGTGTAAGCCTTGCTTTGTCTAACAGTTTCGAGCCCCATCTGCACCAGCAACTCCTCCAAACGATCGCGTTGCTGCTCGGGAGTGAGCGGCAAAGTCTCCAGCACGGCCAGCAAATTCTGTTCGCTAGTCAGTTGACGAAAGACCGAGGGTTCCTGAGGGAGGTAGCTGATTCCGCTGCGGGCCCGGAGATACATCGGGAGGTCCGTGATTTCGTCGCCGTTGAGCAAAACGCGGCCGGAATCGGGGCGGGCAAGACCCACGATGATGTAAAACGTTGTCGTTTTTCCTGCGCCGTTCGGTCCGAGCAACCCGACGACTTCACCCTGACCGATCTCCAGTTCGACGTTGTCCACGACCTTGCGGCCGCGGTACGACTTACTCAGTTCGACGGCCTGGAGCTTCAGCATACCTCGTCATTTGCGACCACCCTGCGGTCTGGATCGACCCACCGCGAAGCAGCCAAGGTTCGATGCGGCCATAGCAATTTATAGGCCGTTTTACTTTTCGACTCGGTGTTTGGTCAAAATACGCGAACCACTTTCTGAATCGACGATGATCGTACCATCCGCTAAAAAGAAGGTCAATTGACGGCCGGTGGTGGTACCTGCAGAACCATCGTAAATCGTGGGAGTTCCGCCGCTCATGACGAATTTCCCGCTGGCCGCGGTGTACTCGCCGCGGTCAGCGACGGCCTTGCGGCCACCTTGCTCGATGGTGACCCCGTCCGTTCCGACGGCGCGACTGATTTGTTGCGCGCCCGTAGCAGGATTTGCGCCGGCCGAAGCGTTGGTTACGCCGTCTCCGGAGCGAGTGAAGTACAGATCGAGGACCGGAGCGCGGATTTTCTGGTCGGTGGATTGCACCATGACGTTTTGCTGCAGATGCGCATGGCCATCGTTGTCGTGATAGGCCAGCGATCCCGCAGTAACGTGCCAGAGCTGCGGCCTGCTGGAGCCTGCCGTTGCTGCGGTATTGACCGTCCGGCCACCGGAATCCAGCGCAGCCTCAGCTGGGTGCACCGTCGGCTGGGATGGCGCTTGCGGGAAAACGGCGCGGACGTTGCCGGTGGAATTGAGGACGCGAGTTTCCCGCAGCAGCTCTATCGAATTGGCCTCCAGCACGGAGTCGCCCTGCCACAATCGCGCGTGGCCGGTGTAGAGCGCGCGGCCAGACTTGGAGTTGGCTTGCAGCGCGTCGGCGCTGATGTTGGCAGGTGCCGGTGCGAGCTGGACGGCGCTGGTCTTCGACGAAAAGTCGGTCGAGCGCACGCCGCCGTCCGCGGAAACGTCGCCAGTCCCCTGCGCGAAAGTAATGCGGGCGGCATGGGTCTCGGTCGTTGCGTCTCGCGCAACCGCCTTCCCGGTGAGCACGGCGGTCTGTGAAGCGCGGACGAATGTGGCGTGATCGGCTTCTCCTGCGCGATCCCCTTCCTTAAGCTTTACGCCTCCCTGCAAATCCATCTGGGACCATCCGCCCGTGGGAGACATCTGCGCGTCGCCGTTTTGAGCTGTAGCCGTTTGTAGAGCGTGCCCCGCTATGCGGCGTTCCGTCCGAACATTTCCGATGGCCTGCAGGTGACGAGCTTTTCCCTGATCGGCAAACTCCATAATCAATCTGTCGGCTTGCAGCCTGGTTTTTGCCGCGGGGCCGCTCGCAGCATCGGTCCACTCCATCGTTCCGGCCGCGAGGGTCTCGGCCTTGACCGGCTGGCCGGCTATATGCAGCTGGGCTTCGCTGAATTCCATGCGAAAGGAGCTGGTTTGCAGCGTTCGGGTCTCGCCGGTTTGTTGCAAGCTGTTGTGCAAGGCCACGTTGCCCGACAAGTTGAGTTCCTTGGGCTGGCTGAGCCGCGGCCAGAGATCCAGCGTGCCAGAATCGGCGCTGATTTCGTCCTCTTCGGTGCTGGCGCTACCGCCGCGCAGACCGTGTACCGCTCCCGATGCGAGCACCTGGATCACAGAGCCTTCGGGCGTGAAGTGCGCGGTGAGTTTGTCGGCCTCCAGCGTTATTGAATCAGCAGACCCGCGCGTGGAGAGTTGCGGCCGACTGCCGCCCGCGGATGTTGCAGCGACGAGCTTTTGCGCGTGGAAATCCTCATCCAGGGCCAGCGAGATTTCGCCAGCGGTCAGGCGTTCGGCGGAGGTTTCCGCTTCCGCGGGGCCATGCAAGCGCATCAAGCGGGTGTCGCGTGCGAAATCGAGGCTGCTGCCCTTGACGTTTACTTCCTGTCCAGCGGCATTCGGGACCGGCGCGCTTGCGCTCTTTCCGTTGCCGGCCGCCGTCGCGAACTGCGCCAGCTTGAGGCGCACGTCTCGCATCAGCCGAACCGCGCCTTCGTCGGAGTTGTATTGCAGGCCGACGGCTTCGCCGCTGCCGTTTGGGAATCCAAAGATGACGCGCTCATCGGTGCGCGCGACACCGGTGGAGCGATCGAAGGTCACGCCGCGTGTCTCCACGTGAGTGGTTAGAGCCGTAGCCAACGAAGGGTTGCTCTCGATGCGCTTGGCATCGGCGGCGGTCCGCAGATCGAGTTGCACATCGCCGCTGCAGGTGATGCTGCCGCTGGACTTGCCGTAGCGGCAGCTCTTGGTGTGGACCACGTCATTGCGGTCGCTGGCCTTACCGAAGATGGTGATTTTGACGTCCTCGAGCAACGTAGCGTCTTCGCCCTTGAAATCGGTGGATTTGGAGGCATCAACGGTGAAGATGATGTGGTTCTGCTCGTCGAATTTCTTGAAGGAGATGCCAGCGGACTGGCGGCTTACATCGACGGGCGGCGACGGCGGAGCGTTCTTGCGCTCCATGTGGCTAGTCCAACCACGCTTGAGATACACGACGCCGGTGGCGCTGGCCAAGAGCACAGCGATAGCCGCCGACCAGCGCGCGTATCGCGCCGCTTCACTTCTCAGCATGGCTTCAGTGTATGGGAAGCGCGCGGAAAGTGTACAGGCGAGGAAATCGGCGGTAGAACAGTCTACCCAGATCATTGTGAGGCCGAACGTTGTTATGGCCTCAATATAGGATGTGACTTACACACTCGGCAGCACACGTTGGCGATGTGGGACACGATCACCGGAGAAGTCGCGAATGTGACACTGACGCGCAAGGGCAAGCGACGTGCGGGAGGTCTATTCCGAGCTTCCACGCCCGGTGCGCTTGGGGATTGAAGCAACGGGATCGGTGCCGTGGTTTCTGAATCTTATGGAAGGGCTGGGCACCAATCGAATTTCGCTTGTTCGATTTACCGCGTTCACAGGAAGTATCGATCAAGGGCGTCCTAGTGAACCTCCGCCAGAAGATTGGGCTGCTTCTTTGTGTCGCACACGCGCGCCAAGCTTTTTCTCACGCGCTGACCGAAGCGCTCCGCTTTGATCTCATCCGATTCCTGGCAAAAGGCATGCCCTAGTTCGTGAGTGACCGCAAAATCCAGAAACCGATCGAATGAGATATTCCATTTCGCAACGAGCTCAAGTTCCCGCTTGGGCTTGAACACCAGCAGCGCCTCATCGAAGAATGTCTGACGATTTCCCAGGTGGCTGAAAGCGGGGCTGGCTGGGTCTAAATGAAACGGGGAGACGAACTGCTTCCAATCCTCCGATCGAATCAGGATCCAACTCCATTTGCCGAGTCGCTCGGCATCGTATTTTCGCAACACCGCTTGTAAGAAGGCGGTCTGCGTCTCACATTCAGCGACGGAATACGGGCCCACGCAGAAAAACTCTTGTCCGGCTGAGGTAGCGGGACTCACCCTGAGGGCATTCACGTGCGAGGCCGACTGAGCCTCAAGAAGCCAGGGGCATACAAGTACAAGCAAACACACCAGTAGCGTGATGTTTTTTTTCATGGAATGCCCGGACTGTGAAATGCGTCGTCGCGGAACAGTGAACGACGTGGGGGGCACTCTCAATAGCGCGGGGCTAAAATCAGTGGTACTTTCTCATAACCCGCCAAAAGCTTGCGATTCAGCGCGTTGCGACGGGAGATGTCTTGATTTTCTTTGAGAAAATTTTGAGGAATTGCTAAATTAGCGGTCAATTCCGACGGAGGCTCGCGTGTCTCCTCCTTCCCTGACCCAGATCCCCTACCGCTGCAGTGTCTTTGAAGCGGATCCACAGGCAGGCGAACTGCGCAAGAATGGGGTGCGGCTAAGGATTCAGGATCAACCCTTCCAAATCCTGCTCAGACTTCTGGAACGCCCCGGCCAGATGGTCACTCGCGAAGAGCTCAAAGCTGCGCTTTGGTCCGCGGATACCTTCGTTGATTTTGATAACGGCCTGAATATGGCGGTCAAACGGCTTCGAGAAGCGCTCGGCGATGACGCCGACCGTCCGATATTCATCGAGACGCTCCCGCGTCGCGGTTACAGGTTCATGGCACCTTTGGAAAACCGTAATGCACTGGACGAAATGCCTGAACTCGCTCCGACTCCGGAACGGAATCGCTTAACCAGTACCAAGAGGTGGGCGCTTCCGGCTTCGTTGCTTTGCCTTTTCGCTCTGGCAGCGATTCCTATGTGGGTGAAGCTACGCGCTTCACCAGCCATCCTGAAGGTGATCGATTCTGCTCAGATTACGAAGGATGGATTACCCAAATCCCGTGCGACCATCAAGCTGGTCAGTGACGGTGCGCGGATCTATTTTCAAGAGGGATCATTGGACCAGACTGAACAGAATACGGCTCTTGTGCAGGTTGCAACGCAAGGAGGTGAAACAGCCCGCATCCCGATTTCCCTGCGAAATCCCATCGCTTATGACTTCTCTCAAGCCCGTTCCGAGCTGCTCCTGGGCGCCGGTGAGTTCGAATTACCAAGCGATGAGCGGCCAGTCTGGGTCTTGCCCCTCCCGGCGGGCCCGCCACATCGTCTTGGGGACATCGTCGCTCGTGACGCAGTCTGGGCTCCGGGCGGACATCATCTGGCCTTTGCCAATGGCAAGGACGTGTTTCTAGCAGCTGCCGACGGCAGCGACGTTCGCAAGCTCGCCACCGCCGATGGTTTTGACGCTGCCGATTGGATTCGATTTTCCCCGGATGGAACGCGGGTGCGATTCAGTGTTATCAAATTCGGAACTCCTGACAATCCAACGGAATCTACGGACGTTATGGAGATGGCGGCAGACGGACGTGGACTGCACCGGCTGCCCACTCACGGTGGCTGCTGCGGCGCTTGGTCAGCCGATGGGAGAAATTACTTTTATCAAAAGGCCAGTAATACCTGGGTCTTACCGGAACAACGATCTGTTTTTGGCCAAATTCAACTTGGCAACCCTGTGCAGTTGACTGCGGGTCCGATCGGTTACAGCCCGCCGACGCCGAGCGCTGACGGGAAGCAACTGTTTGTTATCGGCCAACAGGGACGGATCGAGCTGGTGCACTATGCCGCCGATTCCAAGCAATGGGCACCCTTCTTGGGGGGAATCTCAGCAGGGGAATTGGAGGTCTCGCCTGACGGCCAGTGGGTGACGTACACGACTTTCCCCGAGTTCAATTTATGGCGAAGTAAGTTGGACGGCAGCGACCGTTTGCAGCTGACCTTCGCGCCCATCAACGCTCATGAACCTCGCTGGTCGCCGGACGGAAAACAGATTCTATTCACCGATTTCCCATACAAGATCCTTGTGGTCCCGGGGAATGGTGGCGCGCCGCGACAACTCATGCCCGCGGATCACCCAGATTCCATTGGTGCAGGAGCATGGCTGCCTGATGAAAATGCCATCATTTTTGGACGCCACATGGGATGTCCGGGCTCTGACAACTCCTGCTGGGGTATTTTTCGACTGGATCTGCAGACCCAACAGGTTTCCAAAATTCCCGGTTCTGACGGGATGGCCGCTGCGCGTCTCTCCCGTGACGGCCACTATCTCACGGCCCTGCGCCGGAATCAGAACAAGGTGTGGCTTTATGACTTTCAGGCCCACAAATGGTCCGAGCTTGCGAAAGCGTTTGGCTCCATGGCTTGGTCTCACGATGGCAAGTCGATCTATGTGCACCTCAAACATGAAACAAGACCGGCGGAACCGGTTCGCATCAGCGTTCCCGACGGCCAAATCCGGCGTGTAGTCAATCTGGGGGGTTTGACCTTAGGCGGCTTGTGGCCCGATTGGGTCAGTCTTCTTCCCGATGATTCTCCCTTGCTTATGCTCAACAGGAGCACGGAAGAAATTTACCGACTCGACCTCCAGTACCATTGATTGCTGACCGGTCGTGAAGCGAGAACCAAAACACAGAGGATTTGCCCCGGTAGTCGGACAGTCGGAAACTGACCCACTGCCGGGTCGGCTGATGGTTAGCTTTTGGATTTTGTGGCGGCGGGAGCAGTGTCGGGCAAGATGCCAATGTTGGCGGCGGCCACGCAGTCGCGGCTGGTGTTCTTGACCAGATACATAGCTTCGTCGGCGAGATGCAGCAGGCCTTCTTTAGTGCGGGAATCGACGGGGTAAGAAGCAACGCCCACGCTGGGCGTGAGCTTGACCTGTAGGCCGGCGTCGTTGAGCCATACGGTTTCACGGACCAGCTTGTGGAGACGCCGTGCCACGTTCAACGCGTTGTCCTTGGAGGTTTGCGGAAGCAGAATTACGAACTCGTCCCCGCCGTAGCGAAAAGCGAAATCGATGAGGCGGCAATGGCCTTTCAGCGCATTGCCGATCTCGGCCAACAGCTTTGAACCCACCAGGTGCCCGTGCGTGTCGTTGACCTGCTTGAAATGGTCGAGGTCGATGAAAACCAGCGAAAATTCGTAGTTATAGCGCTGCGAGCGGTAGATTTCGGTTTCCAGAATAAAGCCCATGTGCCGCGCGTTGTACAGCGAAGTGCAATCGTCGGTGATGGTCAGCTCGTGGATGCGCTTGACGTGGCGGGCGTTTTCCAGGGCGATGGCCGCGAAATCGGACAGCGCTTCCAGCAGCTTCAGGTCGCGGGGATCAAATCCTTCCGGCCCGATGCAATTGATCAACTCGATGACGCCAAGGCAGGTGTCGCGGAATTTCACCGGCACCGCGACGATCGAACGGGTCTCCATCTTGGTTTTCTCGTCGACCTTGCCGAAAAAACGTGTGTCCTTGGAGGTGTCTGGAACGACCACTGTTTCGCCGCTTTGCGCCACCCAGCCGGCAATACCCTGTCCCATTTTGACGCGAACATCTTTCAGCGCCTGGGATGCGCTACCCACGGCCAGCTCGAAGTAGAGTTCCTGCTTGGCTTCGTCCAATAGGAGCAACGACCAGTTGTCCGGCCGCAGAAATTCGTCGATCTTCTCCATGATGGTACGGAGAACCTGATCAAGCTGCAGCGACGACGTCAGCGCCTTCCCAAGTTCCTGAAAGACCGCGACTTCTCCCGCTTCACGTTGTTCGTCGGAAACGCTGGAGTTGCGGCGGCGCTCTACGGCAGGAAATTGTTTGCCGTCTTCCACGCTCGGTTGAACCTGTTCCTTGAGATGCATCCAGCGCGCGCCCCTGAATCGGTTAGATAGACTTCCGGCAGACGCAGTTCGACGCAAAATGCGCGAACCTACGCCAGTATAAGCGCCCCAGAAAAAAGGACGCAACATGCTCGTAGTACAGGCGTTGCCATATCGCCATCAGCGTAAGAAGGCTGCCGGATGCAGCAGGAAAGCCGGCCGTTTATTTTTGCTTGGTTTGGTACTCGATGACCCACTCTGGCGGCTCCGCCTCCAAAGATCCGTTCACCCGGACATGCAATGCCTCGGCCCAGCGGTAGCCCCACATTGGGCCAGACTTTGCAAATTTGACTATAAAAATGTCCGGGGTCTTATAGGCTGCATCGTTCAGCGCCATATCCAGAGTTACAAAGCGATAGTGTCTCGATTTAAACAGGTCGATCAGCTTATCGATAACGTCGGCGTTCAGCTGGTTTACATGCAGCAACATGACCTGTGGCGGCTCGCGGCCGAAGATCTGCTTGTGGAGCCCGGCATAGTAGTCGATTTCGACGGCGGTGTATGCCAGGTAAGCGGCACGGAGCTTTGTTGCGGAGGCACCGTCCCTGTTGGGCAGCATCTTCAGGTAGGCCGAATTGAAGACAAAATCCTCATTGTCGATCGTGCACGGCGCCACTCGATAGCCACGCTCAGTCAGGAACGCTGCGATAGCGTCGTGTTTCTCTTTGGTGTCGCCGGTGTGGTTTTGTGGGAAGCGAAAGTAACGCGAACCGCTGTAGGTTTTAGGCAAGACGGCTGCCAACGAAACCCCACCGCCTTCGATATCTTTTTGGAATTGTTCCGTGGTCAAGGCGTCGGATACGTTGTGTGAAAAAGTGTGATTTCCAAGCATCTGCCCGCGCTTGCCCCAGGCAGTAAGGATCGCTGTGCCGACGTCGCCAAGTTCTTGGGCGCCTCGGCCGATAACAAACCCAACGGCTGGCGCATGATGGCGTTCGAGCGCGTCCAAGATGCGCCCGTTCACAGATTGCGCTATCGCCGGGTCATTTGTGCCTGCGATCGGAAGATCATCGAAGGTCAACGCAACAGAACGCTGCCGGCCTTGGCAAGAAAACGAGGGAACAATTGCGACAAACAGTGAAAACAAAATTCGGAAAGCGGCACGCACGCCGTTAGTGTAGCGCATCGCCAACAGCTAATAGGCAATTGCCAAATGCGAGAAGTCAGTGTTGCGATGCTTACTCGTAGCGCAGGGCTACGATGGGATCGACGCGCGTGGCGCGGCGGGCCGGCATCCAGCAGGCCAGCAGGCTCACACCGGCAATGACGATCGCGCCAGCCAAATAAGTCACCGGATCGATCGAAGAAACCTCGAACAGTAACGAGTTCAGGATCCGGCCCAGCAGGAGCGTACCGATCAGGCCGGCGAGGATCCCAGTGCCGACCAGATGCAGCGCCTCGCGCAACACCATCCGCGAGACTTCAAAGGTGGTCGCCCCCATGGCCATGCGAATTCCGATTTCCTGCGTGCGCTGGCTCACCGAGAACGCGATGGTGCCGTACAGGCCCACGACCGCCAGCCCTGTTGCCAAACCGCCGAAAATCATCAGCAGGAACAAGCTGAAGCGGCGCGACGCGAGCGCATGGGACACCGCCGACCCCATCGTCTTGACTTCGAACACCGGAATGCCGCGATCCAGATTGCGGATCGCCTGTTCAATATCCTTCGACGTGGTGTTGGGGTCGCTCTTGGTGCGAACCACCAGGCTCAGCCCGGTGTTGGGTTGCTGATACTGCGAGATGTAGACCTGTTCGCGCACATCCCGCGTCAGATCGTGGACACGGGGGTGTTTTAATACACCGATCACTTCGGCATAGGCGCGATTCAATCCAGGTGCATTGAAGTTTGCGAAATAGATGAGTTGCAATCGCTTGCCGATCGGGTTTTGCCCCGGCCACGCACGATTCGCGAGCATCTCGTCGATCACCGTGACATAGGGATGCTTCATGTCGTCCTGTTCGTTGAAAAATCTTCCATGCGCGAGTTGCATGCCCATGGTTTCGAAATATCCGGGTGTGACCCATCTCCAGTCAGCGGAAATACTTTCCCACGCCTGCTCCGTGGCGGCGTCGTATGCGTACGGGGTCTGCGGGCCGCTGCCGCTCAGCGGCAGGCGATTGATGATTCCCATCGACTCGACGCCGGGGATCTCTCGTACCGCAATTTGCAGTTTCCTGGTGAATTCGATCACATCTTCGAATTTCTGATAGCGATTGCCCGGAATATTCAGCCGCATCGTTAGGATGTTGCTGGTTTCGTAGCCGGGACGCGCGCTTTCCAGCCGGAAGAAACTCCGGATTAGCAGCCCCGCTCCCAACAACAACATCAGCGACACCGCGATTTCCGAGATTACCAGTAAGCGCCGGACATTGCTGCGCCCCATTCCGCCGGTCGCTTTGCCCCCTTCCTTCAAAATGTCGGACAGACTCGGCTTTCCGAGTTGCAGCGCCGGCAAAATTCCAAACAGCACGCCCGTGACAGCGCACGCCGCGAAGGAGAAAGCCAGAACCGTGCCGTCGAGATGAACCTCAACGAGACGCGGCAAGTTCCCAGGATTCAGCCGCAACAGCAATTCCAGCGCCGTGGAGCCGACGAAGATACCCGCCAGTCCGCCCAGCATCGCCAGAACCAGCGCTTCGGTCAGGACCTGGCGCACCAGCCGCCCACGCCCCGCGCCCAGTGCCGCACGCATGGCTACTTCTCGCTCGCGGGCGATAGCTCGCGCCAACAACAGGTTAGCGACATTGGCGCAGGCGATCAGCAGCACCAGGGTCACCGCGCCCAGCAAAATCAGCAGCGAGGTGCGTGCGTCCTTGACGATGTCGAACTGCAACGGCACCACCCGTATGCGCAGGCCGCTGGTGCGATGCACTTCATGCTCGCTGCGCAACTGTGCTGCGATCCCGTCCATTTCGCTTTGTGCCTGCGCCAGGGTAACTCCCTGCTTGAGCTTGCCGAATACCGCCATCGTCGTCAGATTGCGCGGAAAATTGTCGTAAGGGATCTGCGCCGGCCTCCACAATTCCGAATCGCGCAACAGCAGCGTTTCCGGTGGCAGCAGCAGATGAAAGTCTCGCGGCAGGACCCCGACGACGGTCACATCCTGGCGGTTGTACCTTAGCGTTTTGCCCACGATGCTGGGGTCGCCACCGAACCGTCGCTGCCAGAATCCATAACTAAGGATGACCACGTTTGGCCCGTTCAGGACCGTTTCCTGAGGCAAAAAATTCCGCCCCAGAATCGGCTGTACTCCAAATAGAGGAAATAAATTGTCGCTGACGAATCCGACCGTGACTTGTTGCGGCCGCTCGTCGCCTTCCACCGTGCCAAAATCCACCGCAGCGCCGCCTCCGCCGGTGGCTCCGGCGATCTGATCAAACAGCCGGCAACGCTGTTGGTAGTCGCGAAAATCAGGGGGGGATACCGCCGGTAGCGACTGCCCGCCCGAGCCGTAGTCATTCCATACGCTGATCAGCCGATCGGAATCGGCAAAGGGCAAGGGCCGCAGCAGCACCGCGTGAATCACCGAGAACATCGCGGTGTTTGCGCCAATACCTAACGCCAGGGTCAAAACGGCAACGATGGTGAAACCAGGGCTCTTGGCAAGCAGGCGAAGGGCATAGCGAATGTCGTTGAGGAGAGCGTTCATGGCACACCTCCGTGCGCTGGGCGCACAGATCTACACCGTCTAGACGGCCGGCGGGCCGCTCCGTTTCCGGCCAATTTGGCATCGGTCGGCCTGCTGCCCCGAAGGCAGCCCAAAGACAGAATGTCGGACAACCACCCTTAGAGGCGCAATGGGACCCGGTATGATGCGAGGAGGAGACCATCATGAGAAAACTGCGTCTGATGCTCGTGCTACTCAGCGCGCAGCCTCTGATTGCGCAAGAGGCGCCGCGAGGCATCTGGCAGGGCTATGAAGGAGAGTGGGGCCATGTATCGCAGCAGTTGGTCGCGCTGGCGGAGGCCACCCCTGAAGAAAAATTCGGCTGGCGCCCCGCGCCGGGAGTGCGCTCGGCGAGTGAGGTGTACATGCACATCGCCATCGCCAATTTTTATCTGCTGAGCGTGACCGGACCCGCCATGCCTGCAGAGCTAAAGCAGGAAATGGAAAAGAGCGTCACATCGAAGGCCGAAGTCATCAGCTGGCTGAAGCGCTCGCTGGACGCGGTGAAGCAGGCGCATTTGGCGGTGAAACCTGCAGACCTCAGCCGCAAGGTACACATCGCCGATCGCGACGCTACAGTAGATGGGATGTACCTGCGAATAATCGTTCACGCCAACGAGCACATGGGGCAACTCATCGCTTACGCGCGCATGACCGGCGTCGCCCTGCCCTGGTCTAACCGGTAGCAACGCTTCAGCGTACGATCCTCGCAAATGGAATTGAATCGTAAACACCAGCGCGTTTATCGGGGGCAAGACGGCCAACCCGGAGGCATTATTCCAGTTTCCCCGTTAAATCAAGACCTAGCCGAGCTCGACCTGGATTTCGCCTGCCCAGTCCGCGGTTCGTTGACTTGATTCCGACACACAACCTAAGATGGCCCAACATGGCGGAGTCTCAGCCACTTCACGGGCAGACCGTCTCCCATTACCGCATCGTAGAAAAGCTCGGTGGCGGCGGCATGGGTGTCATCTACAAGGCCGAGGACACTGAGCTTGGCCGTTACGTGGCCCTGAAATTCCTCTCGGATGACCTGGCGAAAGATCCGCAGGCCCTCGAACGCTTCCGCCGGGAAGCACGGACGGCTTCTGCGCTGAACCACCCCAACATCTGCACGTTACGAGATTGACGAGCATGAGGGTAAGCGCTTCATCGTCATGGAATTTATGGAAGGACAAACGCTGAAGCACGCCATCGCAAGGGGCCCGCTGGAACTCGAACAGTTGCTGAGCGTCGCGATCGAAGTGGCGGACGCACTGGATGCCGCCCATGCGAAGGGAATCATCCACCGGGACATCAAGCCGGCCAATGTCTTTCTCACGACGCGCGGGCACGCGAAGATTCTGGACTTCGGCCTGGCCAAACTGGGGCCGGAACCGCGTGCCGCGGCGGGGGGGGCGGGCACCTCGCAGGAACTACTGAAGAAATTCTCACGAGCCCGGGTACGGCGCTGGGAACCGTGGCCTACATGTCGCCCGAACAAGCCCGGGGAGAGGAACTGGACGCCCGTACGGATTTGTTTTCCTTCGGCGCCGTTTTGTACGAGGTGGGAACGGGAGAGAGAGCGTTCGCCGGAAACACTTCCGCGGTGATCTTTCAGGCGATTCTGGACCGCTCGCCGGTGTCTCCGTCACGCCTCAATCCGCAACTTGATCCAAAACTGGAAGAGATCATCACGAAGACGCTGGAAAAGGACCGCAAGATGCGTTATCAGAGCGCATCGGAGCTGCGGACGGACCTAGCACGGTTGAAACGCGATAGTGAATCGAACCGCGCAAGCGCGTTGGCCGGAAGGCCCGCACGGCAGTTGTCCCGGGGACGCAGCAAAGCCGCTCTGGCGGTTGCTGGAGCCGTGGCGGTGGCGCTCATTATGCTCGCGGTGTGGTCCGGCCTTTCACGAACGCGCGGCGCGGCCATTGAATCCCTGGCAGTGCTTCCTTTCGTGAATTCCAGCGCGGACCCCAACACGGAGTATCTGAGCGACGGAATCACCGAGAGCCTTATTAACAGCCTTTCGGAGGTTCGGGGATTGCGTGTCATGGCGCGCAGTACGGTCTTCCGATACAAGGGCAAGGAGCCCGACCCGCAAAAAGTGGGCCAAGATTTGCATGTGCGCGCCGTCCTTGTGAGCCGCTTGCTGCAGCGCGGCGATACTTTGGTCATCAACACGGAACTGGTTGACGTGGAGAAAGGTTCCCAACTGGCACGCAATACAAACGGAAACGTGCCGACGTCCTGACAGTACAGGAAGAGATCTCACGGGATATTTCTGAGAGTCTGCGGTTGCGCCTGACGGGTGAGGAAAAACAACGGTTGAGAAAACATTCCACGGAAAACGTCGAAGCCTATCACCTTTACCTGAAAGGCCGTTATTACTCGAACAAAGCCAGCCTCGAAGGGCTAAAGAAAAGCGTGGATTATTTTCAACAAGCCATCGAAAAAGATCCAGGGAACGCCCTAGCCTACGCCGGATTGGCGAATAGTTACGGAACACTGGGCATATTTTCATATCTTCAATCGAAAGATGCGTTTCCCAGAGCCAAGGCAGCGGCACTGAAGGCCTTGGAGATTGATGGCTCTCTGGCCGAAGCACGCGCAGCGCTAGGAGTCGCGGAGTACGTTTACGATTGGGACTGGTCCGGCGCCGAGTCTGAGCTCAGAAGGGCGATTGAGCTCAACCCAAGCAGCGTGGATGCGCACCGTACGTACACGCAGTACTTGACCGTGCGGGGGCGCCTTGATGAAGGTTTTGCGGAAGGCCAGCGTACGCTGGAGTTGGACCCACTGTCGCCGCAAGTGATTGGGACCATGGCTTATCATTCTCTAGCTGCGAGGCGGTACGACGATTCAATTGCTCAATATAGAAAAGCGATGGAGCTCGACCCCGGACTCGAGTGGGTGCACGCGCAACTGAGTTGGGCGTATGGATGCAAGGGGAACTACGCCGAGGCCATCGCGGCAAATGAAAAGGCTGGCACGGAGGTTCAACCGATACCCGCCGAGAACCAATTAAATGCCGCAGGCCTGGGCTGGGTATACGCGCTAGCGGGCCGGCGCGGCGATGCACGAAAGGTGATCGAGCAATTTAAAGTACTCGAGGCACGCGCCGATGTCGATCACTACAACGTCGCGGTGGTTTACGCGGGCCTGGGCGAGAAGGACCGCACTTTCGAAGCGCTGGAGCGCGCTTATGCACAACGTTCGGGCAGCCTGGCCTTTCTCAACGCCGATCCATTTTTCAAAGATATGCGTTCAGACCCGCGATACGAAGACCTTCTCCACCGCATTGGCCTGTGACAATAAAAACTTCCTCACTCTCGGAACCTACGCCCGACATCCTCATCCTGAAAAAAGCCAGTCCGAGTACGCGAACACCCAAGGAGTTTCTAGCGACCCACGGTTGTATGATCGGCCAAGTCCTGATAGTCGGAAGTAGTTCACATGCCTGGTAAACGCGCGGCAACCGGCCAAGTGCCGCAGGGTGATATTCGGAGCATGCGGTGTAGAGGCTGTTCCACGTAGTGGGCATCGAATCTGATTATTGGTCGGTTTTTCGAGTTCCGATAAATAACGCTTTACCATGGCCACATCATTGGGATCGCTAGCGTACTTCAGATACTCCCGCAGTTGAGCAGCTTCACTCTCTCGGTCACCCTTCGCTTCATAGATTTGAGCCAGCAAGAAGTGCACCCGAGGGTCGGCGTTGCTAAGTTGCAGCACCTTATTCCAATTCTCCGAGTGCGCGGAAATATCCGCCAGACAAAGGTAAGCTGGCAGGTAGTTGGAGTCAGTGGCCAAAGGTTGGGAACAGGCACCGTAAGCTTCGTCAGTTTTCTGCTGCGCTTCCAGCACTTGGCCCAGCACGACCCAGGCAGCCGAGTCTTTCGGCCACTGCTTAACCGCCTTGCGCAAGTGCTCCTCTGCCTCGACTACTTTACTGTTTCTCAGGGCTGCACAACCATCCTTGTGCTCTCTTTGAGCTTTCTACGGGACCTGCAAATCCGCAATTCCCACCCTAGAACGAAGCAGTCCGTTGAGCGGAGGAAGAAAACAGTTATCGCCTTCTGCGATCATAGAGGACACCAGCTTGTCGTTGCTGCGCTGCATCAACTCGTTTTGGTCCCAGGGGTTGTGTGCCGAAGGGAAATCGGTGGGAGGTGGAGGCGTTGGCGCTTTAGGCGGAGGCGATGCAGGAGGTTGAGGCGGAGGGGCAGGGTGAGTACCTCCTCCCTGCTGAGCAAATGTAGACGCGTCGCTTAAGCTCAACACGCAAGCACAAAATAACTTCAGACCTGAGGGGCTCGAAAGGCGCAAGCGTCGACAGTCTTGCCATCAGACCTCCCCAATGCAGCGCCGACTAAGGCCGACCTGCCTTTTGCCCAAGCTTCTCAGCCGGCCGGTAACTTAGCCTTGGGCACTACTCGAATTACGCGAGTCATCGGCAGCCTCTTTTTCACTAACGGGAGCCCTTTACATCTCACTAGAATGACGTTTTAGGTTCCAGCGCGGTTTCGGTGATGAATCGCCGCAAGCGGCGCTGAACATCCGATCTTTGTCATTCGAAGATGCTGAAAGGAGGAGGTTGTAGGCAGAGTGTAGCAATTTTCTCCTTTGCATAGGCATACCCTCTCCGTCTCGTTGACACGCTTTCCACCACAACTTATAGTTCCCATCGAGGCTCCTACCTTCCGGGAGACCTTGGCGGCCAGCCGGTCATCGGCGATCCGAGAGCTCCGGCTGCTGAATTCCGGCCGCCATGCGGTCGTTCCAGAGGTTACCGCTCGACACCAGCCGCGGCATCTAAGTCCACAGAGCTACGTCGGGAATGGGTTCACGATCCATGGCTAAAGGAAGCTTCGGTGAGCTGTTGAAGCGCGAGCGCGAGCTGCGTGAAATCACGCTGAACGAACTTACCGTGGCAACGCGTGTCGCTCCAAAATTTCTGGAAGCGCTGGAAAACGAAGACTGGGCAAAGCTCCCCGGCGGGGTTTTCAATCGTGGATTCGTTCGCGCTATTGCTCGCTATCTGGGCCTGAGCGAAGAGCATATCCTCGCTGAATACGACCTCGCGCATGCCGAACACGCGGCGCCCCTACCGCCAGCCACGCCCAATCCCATTCCATCGCCGTCGAAATGGATCGTCGCCGCCGGTCTGTTGGCCCTACTGGTGGTCATCGCCGCGCTCGTCAGCGGCGGCATCTACGGCTGGCGTCGCTACATCGCTCACCGCGCGGCCAAGCATGCGCTCGCTGCGGCAGACCCAACGCAAATCACGCTGCCTGCCATGCTCCCGAATCTGATCCCTGACCCTACGCGCTCGATTGGCTCACTTTCCCCCGCGCTCGACCTGGCCTTGTCCACATCGGCCCCTACGCACGTTCGCATCGTTGCCGACGGCAAGCCGCTCCTCGACGACTCCGTCCCGGCGGGCACCACGCGCCACTTCTCCGCCGCCAACCAGTTTGAAGTCACCACCGCCGACTCCACGGGGGTGTTGCTGGAATTGAACGGGCAGGCCATACCCGCGCCCGGCAGACCCGGCACCTCCGGTACAATCGTGCTTAGCCAACGAGATTTAAGGCAGGCACGCAGTGGAAATCCTTAGTCCTGAAACTATCGACGACCTTCGCCACGGCCGCGCCACGCGCGAACGCAAGATCGCCGTGTGCTCCACCGGCGCGCACCTTCCGGCGGCCGACCGCGCCGAGATCCTCTCCATCCTCGCCGTCGACACCGACGAAGTCGTCGCTGAGCGCGCCAAGGAAGCCATCATGGCTCTGCCGATCGAGAATTTTCTGGAGGCCATCCAGCGTCAGCAGGCGCTGGAATCGCTGTTCTCCTTTGCCGCAAGGAATTTGTCAACGAAACCTGCGGTCTGCAACGCGTTGATCGACAATAAGAGCTGCGATGGCGATCACCTGGCTCCCGCCGCCAGACATTTTTCGACGTCGAACGTACAAAAACTGATGGATGATCTGGAGCGCGTCAGCGCCTCGCCGGCTCTGACGGTGGCGCTAGTTAACACTACATCGGTCACTGCCGATCAAAAGCAGCTGCTTCACGAACTGCTCAGCGAGGCGCACATTGACGAAGCCGCACTCGCCGAAGCCGTCAGCGAAGCCGAACCCGACGCCTCCAAACGCGAAACGCTTCTCCAACGCCTCTCGAAAATGACCGTCGCGCAGCGCGTACAATTCGCCATCAAAGGCGGCTCGGAAGCGCGCCGCACCCTGATCCGCGACAACAGCAAAGTGGTGCAGCGCGCCGTGTTGCAATCCCCGCGCCTCACCGACCAGGAGGTCGAACAATTCGCCTCCATGTCCACGCTCACCGATGAGATCCTGCGCCTGATCGCCAACAATCGCGTCTTCCGCAAGAACTACACCGTCGTACGCAATCTGCTCAACAATCCGAAAACGCCCCTCGACGTCAGCCTGCACATGCTTCCGCTGATTAACGTTATGGACCTGAAGCGCCTCACGACCAACAAGAACATCCCCGAAACCCTGCGCACCACCGCCCAAAAACTCCATCGCCAACGCCAGGAATCCAAGAAATAGCGTCGTTCAGAAATCCAGATACATCTCAGCGGCTCTCAAAAAGGGAGAAACCGGCTCATCCGTCGGAGATGAGCCGGCTTCGGGGGGTGGTCGGGGGAGCTTATCGAAACTTATCTCTTTCCGCTCTGCTTCGCGGAAGACTTTTTCGGCGCAGCCGAATCGGAAGTCACCGCCGGCTTCATCAAACTCAGTCGCATTTCCTTCGCTGCTCTCAAATGATCTTTCAGCGTAGGCAGCGAGTCCGCGGCGAACGTCTTGATCGCATCGCGCTGCCCGGTCCGCGCCTCCGTCCCGAACTCCGCGATGTCGTCCTGGTGATCCTTCACCATATTCTGCACGTACGCCTTGTCGAACTCCACGCCGGACAGCTTCGCCAGTGTGTCATAGATCGCCTGATCCTTTTTGTCGATATCTTTCGGCAGCGAAATTCGCTCCTTGATCGCCGCTTCCTTCAACTCGTGGTTCGACTTCGTATGGTCGTCCACCATGCGCTGACCGAACTTGCGTACCGCCTCGTTCTGAGCCTTTTCCTGCGCCAGTTGCCCAAGCTTTACCTCCGCCATGCCGCCCTGTGCGGCCTTGATCGCAAATTTCTCGTCGCCAGATGATTTAGAACTTCGCGTCGGTGTGTCGTCCGGATGAGCCAGCACGACCCAGCATCCCAAAAATGTGAAAACCGTTGTCACCGCAGCCACGTACGCCGCCTTCGCCACCGGAGTCTTCAGTTGCGGAACGTGCAGCCGTGAAAAGGCTTCCTTGACCTGCCCCAGGAATTGCTTGAGATCGACGTGCAAAACTTCCATGACCACGTCCCTTCGCCATCTTGCTTTCGTGAGCGTAGCCAAAGTAGCGCCGCGCTGTCCGTTCTACCATCCGGTGATGGCAGTAGTGATGGGCGTTAGCTTATGTAGGGCACTCAGATAGAGCACTTAGTCGCGGGGAGTAACGTCAAAACTGTGACTTGCGTAGCACCAGCGAACCCACGATCATGTCATGGATCGCCTGTCTCTTCTCCGTAAATCCAGCAATAATGTAGCCGATCCCCAGCGGAATCATCCCCGTAATGAACTTCGCGAAGTATCGGCCGGTCGCGCGCCAGAACGACACCCGCGCCCCGTCCATGTCGGTAACCACGATCCCCACGATTCTCTTTCCGGCAGTGCCCTGCCACTCAGAACTCTCCAGCAACGCGTGATACATCCATCCGCCGACAAACACCACGAGCACGAATGCGCCGAGGAACAGTGCAAACACCGGCGGCAATCCGCTCTCAAACGGATCGCGGCCTCGCGGCAGATTGGACATGGCCGCGCCAACTCCCATCATCATTGCCAGGCCGAAAAAAATGGGAAGCGCAAATGCCCCCAGGATCACTGCGTCCAGCACGTAGGCCACAAACCGCAGCCAAAATCCAGCATAGACGGGACGAATCTCATACGCGGGCACGTGCCCCGCATTCGCAAGCGGTGCGGCACTTGTCCCACTCCCAGCGGGCATGACGACGCCGACGCCAGCCGCGGGAGCCGGCGTCATTGCCGATGACGCGGCGTATGTCGGCTGCCCGCACTTCATGCAATACGTCGACTCATCCGGGATCGTGCTCCCGCATTTTGAACAAAACAAATTCGCCCCCAAGACTGCGACCAAACTGCAATTGGCAGATCGCTGGTTTGCATCCTACGTCGCACCATCGGCACGGTCAATGCGCCTTTTCTCGCGTTCGCATACGCCTTCGGCATCACGCTTCCGATCACTTTGCATCCAAATCCTCGCTCTCTGGATCATCCGCCCATCACCTGCTATGCTTTTCCGCCCCAACCACGATCCGGAGGCTCTTGCCGTGACCAGGACATCCTTCGCAGCGGCCACAGCTCTCGCGCTGGCCGTAGCTGCTCTCGCACAGCAACCCGCAAAACTTTTCGACGGCAACGCGTGGTGGGCGCACATCAAATTCCTCGCCGACGACAAACTCGAAGGCCGCGAAACCGGCAGCCAAGGCCTCCGCGCTGCCGAAGCTTACGTCGTCGACCAGCTCACTAAGGCCGGCCTGCAGCCTGCCGGCTCCAACGGCTTCTACCAGCCCGTCAAATTCATCTCCCGCCAGATTATCGAAGACAAATCATCGGTCGCGCTCGTCCACAACGGCAAAACCGAGGCGCTCTCTTTCAGCGAGGACGCTTTCTTCAATACCCGCGTCGATCTCGCGCAGGAAGAAATCACCGCGCCGTTGGTTTTTACCGGGTATGGACTGAAAATCCCTGAAAAAGGCCACGACGACCTCGCGGGCTTCGATCTCAAGGGCAAGATCGTCGTTTTTCTTGTCGGTTCGCCCGAGCAGATTCCTACGGCGCTCTCCTCGCATTACCAGACGCCCGGCGAGCGCTGGAAGCCGCTCAAAGAAGCCGGCGCCCTCGGCGTCATCTCTATTCCTAATCCGGCTTCGATGGACATTCCCTGGTCGCGGATTTCCCTGAATCGCAACCACGCTTCCATGGAACTAGTGGGCGCCGAATTCAATGAGACGCCGGGGCTTAAGCTCGCGCTCACGTTCAATCCCGCTCAAGCCGAAAAATTATTCGCCGGTTCGGGTCACACTTTCGCCGAAATCGCCGTGCTCGGCAAAGACCGCAAACTTTTGCCGCACTTCCCTCTCGCGGTGTCTCTGAAAGCGCAAGCTGCCTTGAAAACCGGCGACGTCGAATCCGCCAATGTTGTTGCCAAGCTGCCTGGTAGCGACCCGCAACTGAAACAGGAGTACGTGGCGCTGTCTGCTCACGTCGATCACATCGGCGTCGGCCAGCCCGTCAACGGCGATCGTATTTACAACGGGGCGCTCGACAATGGCTCCGGCACCGCCGCGCTGATCGAACTGGCGGCTTCGTTCAAGACGCACCCGGAAAAATTGCGGCGCTCCTTGCTCTTTGTTTTCGTTTGTGCGGAAGAAAAAGGCCTGCTCGGTTCAAAATATTTCGCGACGCATCCCACGGTCCCGGTAAAATCCATCGTCGCCGACGTCAACATCGACATGTTCCTGCCGATTGTTCCGCTGCAGGTGCTGAAGGTGCAGGGCCTGGCTGAATCTGATCTTGGCGATCGTGCCCGTGAAGCCGCCCAGGCTTACGGCATTCGCATCCAGCCCGATCCCGAGCCACTGCGCAATTCTTTCATCCGCAGCGATCAGTACAGCTTCGTCCGCCACGGCATTCCCGCCGTAAAACTCGACACCGGCTTCGATCCCGGCACGCCCGAACAAAAAATCTTCAAGGACTGGCTGACCAACCGCTACCATGCCCCGTCCGACGACCTCAGCCAGCCAGTCAATCTGGACACCGCCGCCCTCTACGAAGAAATCACTCGTCACCTTCTCGTGTCCGTAGCCAACGCGGACGCCAGGCCGCAGTGGAAGCCCGACTCCTTCTTCCGCCGCTACGCCACCGGCAACGACTGATGACCTGGTAGGAGTTTTTTTCTTAAGCTAAGCCGGATCTGTCACGCACTTAAGCTGTCATCCCGACCGGAGCGAGCCGGCTTTTTCTTGCGCGCGGGTTTTGCGTGCCAGCTCGCGGAGCGGAGGGACCTTGGCAAAATTGCTCGCTAACGCGTCCGCTGCCACGCACAATTTCCGCGATCTACCCCAGCCACTGCGGATTGTGCGCGGTTCCATCAAAGTTCGTGGTTGTCTTGTAACCCTCGAACTGCCCATTCTTCGCCGCTTCCACCGTCTTCCCCAGCAACGACGCCACTTCCGACTCGCTGAGCGGCTTGAACGTCCGCGCCGCATTCAGCGACGATTCCAGAATGGCCATCGAATCGCACCCGGTAATCACCACGCTGGTAGGCAGATTCATCGCATAGTGCAAGCACTCGACAGGCTGCACTACCTTGCTCTGCAAAATAATTCCCGAGCCCATCGGCTTCATCCCCAGCACCCCGATCTGCTTCTTCACCAGCACGGGCAACACCTTCTTGCCAAAGCTGTTGTAATGCGCGTCCATCACGTTCAGCGGCATCTGCACGGTATCGAAGAGAAAGTTGTGCTTGTCCGCCGTCTCCAACATCTTCAGATGAATGTCCGGATTCTTGTGTCCGGTAAATCCGATGTACCGGATCTTCCCCGCCTTCTTCGCTTCCCGCGCCGCTTCGATGCTTCCTCCCGGCGCAAAGATTTTATCCGGATCCTCGAACCGGATCACCTCATGAAACTGCATCAAATCAATGTGATCGGTCTGCAAGCGGCTCAACGATTCGTCGATCTGCTTCGCCGCCGTCTTCTTGTCGTGCCCATCCAGCTTGGTCATCAGGAACACGCGCTGGCGGTACCCATCGCGCAGCGCCTTGCCCATGCGCACTTCGCTCTCGCCGCCATTGTAATCCCAGCAGTTGTCCAGAAAATTGATCCCGTTGTCCACCGCCGACCGGATGATCTGGATGCTTTCCTTCTCATCCTTCTGCATCCCGATGTGATATCCGCCTAACCCCATCATCGAGACTTTTTCGCCGGTCTTTCCCAGCGTGCGATACGCAATCCCCGACTTCGTCTCCGCCGCCCACGCAAAATTCTCTGCGCTCGTCACGCCCGCAGCCCCAGCGACTCCCGCGACGACGGCCAACCCCAAGAATTCCCGTCGCGAAACTCCGCCGTCCTTCCCCTCCATCTCGCTCGCGTCTGACATGCCGCACCTCCGTGTAGCTCAGGCCTCGTGTAGCTCGGGCCTTCAGGCCTGAGGCTTTTTTCCTTCAATCTCAGATTCGTTCAATGCGAACGCCGAAACGCCGCTCCACTCCACCTAGCCTACACCCGCGCGCAAAATCCGTACATCCGCGTATCGTCGGGCAATTGCTGTAGCCGCGGTCAAAACACGCTAAGCATAGCCAGCCATCTGAACCTTAGCTATAATCGCCGCCGTTCGCCGCACGAATCGCGAACGCATCGATTCGAGGGTTACGCTATGTCTCTCCGCCTATCCGCAATCCTTTCCGCTCTTGCTGTCATCTCTCTCACTGGATTCGCGTTTATGAGATCCGCTCACTCAGCTCCGCCCAGTTCCCACGGCATTCTCGTCGTCGCCAACCAAAAAGAGCACACCGCGTTGCTGGTTGATCCGGACACGCGCAAGGAAATCGCCAAAATCCCCGTGGGCATCAACGGCCACGAAGTCACCGTCGACAAAGCCGGCAAATTCGCCTACGTACCCATCTACGGCGACTCCGGCGTCGGCAAACCCGGCAGCAACGGCAGCACCATCGACGTCATCGATATCGCTGCGCGCAAACTCGCATACACCATCGATCTTGGCAAACCCCTGCGTCCGCACGATCCGCACTTTGGACCCGACGGACTGCTCTACGTCACCGCCGAGCTTTCCCAATCGATCGATGCCATCGATCCCAAGACCCGCAAGATCGTCGCCGAAATTCCCACCGGCCAGGATGAATCCCACATGTTCGTTATCCGCCCAGGACCCGATCGTGTCACCGCCTACACCGCCAACGTTCACTCTGGCACCGTCAGTGTCCTTGATCTCAGCAAGCGCAGCCTGATCAAAACCATTGCGGTTTCAAAAATCGTGCAGCGCATTTCCATCCAACCCGACGGGCTCTATGTCTTCACGCATGATCAGGAATCGCCGCGCATCGTTATTATCGACCCGCTGTCCAATGCCGTTTCCAGTTACATCGATCTGCCCGAAACGGTTTACAGCTCCGAGCCCACTCCCGACGGCCACTACCTCATCGCCGGCGGCATGAAGGGCCACATCTTCGTAATCGACCTCCACACGCGCAAGCTGTTCAAAACCTTCGACGCGCCGACAGCCTTGGCCAAAACTCTGGTCCGCCCCGACGGCAACGTCGCTTACATTTCGTTCCTGACCGCCGGCAAGATCATCGTCCTGGACCTCAAGAATTGGAAACTGCTGCCATCGATCGACTTGACGCCCGGCGTCGACGGCATGGATTGGGCCGCCGCAAGCTAGCCTTTCAGATTGATATGCAGAGACCCGGGCGAATGACGCCCATCGCCGCAACCACGGCGGTCCATCCGATTTTCCCTGCCGCAACCCGCCCAAGCCCCGTATAATCAGTATTGTTCGCATCCCATTACCACGCGGACCGTCCCGGAATCTGAACCTGAGGCCCTCAATCGTGCACGCGCAGTTCCCCATACAGCTGCTGCTGGCCGCTCACTCGGTTTCGCTTGGCCAATACTGGCACAAGATCACAGACCGCACCTTCGTGGGGCTCTACCACGCCAATTTCTTCGACTTGGCGATGATGATTCCCTACTTCATCGTTCTGTTTGTGCTCGCCGTTTATGGCATGCACCGCTACTGGCTCGTCTACGACTACTACAAGTACGCCCGCAACGTTCCCGGCCCACCGCCCCCGGCATCACATTGGCCCCGCGTCACGATTCAGCTGCCTATCTTCAACGAGCGTTACGTGATCGAGCGCCTCGTCGAAGCCGTTTCCCGCTTCGATTATCCTCGCGAGCTTCTCGATATCCAGGTTCTCGACGATTCCACGGACGAAACCCAGCAGATCGCCTGCAACTGCGTCGACCGCTTCGCCGCTCAGGGCCTGCCGATCCGTTACATTCACCGCGCGAATCGCGCCGGCTTTAAAGCTGGTGCCCTCGAAAATGGCCTGAAGAGCGCTGAGGGTGAATTCATCTGCATCTTCGACGCCGACTTTCTCCCGGAACCCGACTTCCTCCGCCGCACCGTGCCGTACTTCCAGAATCCAGCCATCGGCATGGTTCAGACGCGCTGGACCTATCTGAATCGCGACTACTCGCTACTCACTCAGGTGGAAACGGTCCTCCTCGACGGCCACTTCGTCGTGGAGCATGGTGCGCGTTCTCGTCGTGGCACCTTCTTCAACTTCAACGGCACCGCTGGTGTCTGGCGGCGCCAGGCCATCGAAGACGCCGGAGGCTGGCAGCACGATACGCTCACCGAAGACACCGATCTTTCCTACCGCGCGCAGCTCCACGGTTGGAAATTTCTCTATCTGCCCAACATCGAGTGCGCTTCCGAACTGCCCATCGACATGAACGGCTTCAAAGCGCAACAAGCCCGCTGGGCCAAGGGCCTGATGCAGACGGCAAAAAAGATCCTGCCGCAGGTATTTGCTTCCAAAGTTCCCTGGCACATCAAAGCCGAAGCCTTCTTCCATCTGACCGCTAATATCAGCTATCCGCTGATGGTGCTGCTCTCTACCATGCTGCTTCCCGCCATGATCGTGCGCTTCTACCAGGGCTGGTTTCAGATGGTCGTCATTGACCTGCCGCTGTTCCTCGCGTCCACGTGCTCGATCTCCAGCTTCTATCTTGTTGCGCAAAAAGAGCTACGCCCGAAAAGTTGGTGGCGCACCATTCTGTATATGCCTTTCGTGATGGCCACAGGAGTGGGGATCTCGGTGCGCAACGCGCAGGCTGTCATCGAAGCCATCGTCGGCAAAAAGAGTGAGTTCGCCCGCACCCCGAAGTACAAAATTGAAGGCAAGGGCGACACCTTCGTGGCCAAGAAATACCGCAACAAGGCTGGCTGGATGCCTTACGCCGAGATTTTTCTGGGAGCCTACTTCGCGCTGACGGTGGTCTACGCGATTCTGAACGAAAACTATGCCACGGTCCCCTTCCTACTGCTGTTCGTCTGGGGCTACCTCTACACCGGCTTCATGTCTCTGGGCCAAACCTATTTCGCCCATCTTCGCCTGGACGTGGAAGCCCCGGAAATGCGCCCAGCCGCCTCCGGCGCCCCCGGCTTCTAGCTTTGCACAATGTACTGAAAACAAGGCAGATACGAATTCGTCCGGGCGTCCGTGCAAAGATAAGTCGTCTGTTATCCTATAGATATAAGCTAAATCTTTGCTTGCCACGCATACGCAAAAGCATACGGGGGTGGGCAGAGATCCCTAAAGAAAAGCTCCGGGAATCGCTGGCGGGGTGCGTTGCGATTCCCGGAGCTCTGTGGCGCGCGAAACGGTTCAGTGAGTCGTCGCGCCAGAGGCTGGGCGGTAGGAAACCTGTCTCAGCCGGTCGCGCAATACCGGCTCGAGCATCCGGTTGCGCCGCGTCGCGGCCATCGCATACATCGCGATCGCAGCGATTCCAGCCATCAAAATTGCCAGCATAATCACATCGGCCACCATCACTCGCGCCAACTCGGTTTCCTGCCGGGTCGCCTGTCCGCTCCCGAGCGCCATCGCGATCACGCTTTCGCTCCCATCGCTTTCAATCACCGGTACCATCGCCATCTTCTCCGAAGGTTCGCTGGTAACCGAATTAGAGCTGGCGGGGTCCATGGTCTGCTGGGCACGACCGGAGCTCGCTAGCAAAAGCGCGGCTCCCAATCCCATCAGCATGTGCATCCGAACTAGCGTTTGCATCTTCATGGACCCCTCCAACCTTGGTGGCATATCGCGTTGCTATTGCGGAGGAGAATTGCAAACCCGGTGCCACACATGGCGGGCATGTTGCCGGGAACTGTGGATTCGTTCAACTCACTGAAAATGGGGAGCTTGCTGAAGAAAACACGAAAGCGGGAAAACCGAAATAACGGATCCCGCGACGTATTTCGCTAACCTGACGGATAGTCATCTATCCGCTAGGATAGATAGCGGTGCAGGCAGGGCCAGAGGCCCGCCGCAACGGTCATTCAAACTCGATCAAGACAATCTCCGGGCTTGATCCCACGCGCAACGGAGGACCCCAAGTGCCCGCCCCGCTGGAGGTGTACACCAGCATCTTGCCCACGCGATTAAGTCCGTAGACGAGATCCCGGTAAATGCGGCGCGCCAGCCAGGTCCAGGGAACAAACTGGCCCAGATGGGTATGTCCGGAAACCTGCAGTCCGATTCCGGCCGCTTCCGCCACACCGACTTGATCTGGCGCGTGCGTCAGAAGCACGCTGGCGCGGTCGCGATCCACGCCAATTTTCTCCAGCACCGACTTGAAATGGCCGGCATGCGTCGCGTGCCGATAGGGCACGCCCAGAAGCTGCAATCCGTCGACGTCGGTCTTCTCGTTGTCCAGCACCCGTACTCCCGCGGCCCGAATGGCGCTGAGATATTTCGCAGGGTCGCGAAATTCCTCGTGATTGCCTTCCACGAAGAATGTCCCCAATGGCGCGTTCAACTGCTGCAGCGGCGCGGCCACATACTCGGCGTCGACTGCGGTGCCGTCGTACAGATCGCCGGAGATCCACACAATCGCGGGGTTGAGTTTCGCAATCGTTCGGACCGTGCGGCGGATGAAGCCGGAGTTCCAGACATGCCCCAAATGCAGGTCGCTGATTAACGCTGCGGTCCGGCCGCGCCATGATTCCGGCAAATTGGGTAGTTTTATCTTGATGCGCCGGACGCGGGTGGCCAGCGCGTTGATCACGCCGAAGGCGCTGATGGCGGCCGCCGCGCCGAACAAAATCTCCGCCAGCAGGCGCTTATTCACATCAAATCCCGCCAGCTGACCGGCTCCATAAACCAACCAGGAGCCCAAAGCCGCAAAGAGAAAGAAACTCGCTGCGCCCAGCCATACTGCGGATGCCTTGTAGAACCACCGTACCAGCACATTGTGATAACGAAACGCCAGCAGTGATGCAGCCACAAAACTCACCGAAAGAACCGCCGCAATCCAGGCCAGCGCCGCCATTCCAGGAGTACCCGGGCCCCAAAAAAATCTCCAGGTCTCATACAGAAACGCATGGCCGGCAAACATGACCATTTGAAACACGGCAACGAATACAGCGATCCTGGTACGCATAGGCCATTAGATGACCCCTCGTCCCTTCCGGCTACAAGCATTTTCCGGCCGGCCTTCTAACTTCGGTGTCAGTCGACTTTACACTGTGCTACAGTGCCGCCGACCTACGACGTACATGGAGGTGCTCTGTGGAAGGAAATGCCACGGCCATGAGTTCCGATCCGCGCAGCGCCGGCGCGTTGATTCGGCGCTGGTTTGACGAAGTCTGGAATCAGGGAAACACGAAAACGATTGACGAACTCTTCCCGGACCACGCGGTCATGTGGGGGGTGGGCCGTCCGGAACAATCTTCGCGTGGCGCTGCCGAATTCAAGGGCTTCCATCAAACAATGCGCGGCGCATGCCCCAACGTTAACATCGTCCTCGACCATGTTGTCGAGCAAGGGAATACGGCGTTTGCGCGTTGGACGGTCACAGCCACACATACCGGTGATGGCTTGGGAATTCCGCCCACAAATCGAAAGTTGAAAATTCAGGGAATGACGGCGTGCCGGGTGAAGGACGGCAAGATTATCGAGGGTTGGAATCTCTGGGATCAAATCGGCATGGCACGTCAGCTTGGAGTGCTGGGAGGAAAGGCCGCAGAGCTGTTCCCGTGACATCCGCATCTGGACATGCGGCGAGCAAGGGAGTACATTTCGGCTTAGGTCCCCGCCTGTAACTGGCCTGGCGTGGAGGTTTCATGCGCCTACAAAACGCTCCAAGATTCGTCGCTGACGAATTCAAACTCATCTACGGAAAAGTCACGCATCACAAAAAATCCAGCGAACCCTCCGAAGAGCACCTGTTCGACTCTGGGCTCAGCGTTGTCGGTGACTGGATCTTGGATCTCGCGGTAGTGGCGCTCATTGCTGTCGTCGCCGGCGCCGTCTTGAAGTGGGCCTACCTCGCAATATTTCACTAACGGCTAGTCGTGCTGTGGGGCCGGACAGAAATATGTGTCACTAGTGGCGCGCAAGCCGTCTCGGCTTCTTCATCGATCACGAAAGCTGCGTAGCAACCGGCACTACAAGTTGCCAAAAAAAAGGCCGCTGATTTCTCAGCGGCCCTTGGCACACTCGTAAATTGTTTTTTCTTCGACTCGATACGATCTGACAGAATCCGCCCGAAGGCGAGTTAAGCGAACGTGCAAACAAAGCTCGTGAGGGCTTTGGATGCATTGCGTGGCATGACCCGCACACCATAGCGGGTTGAGCCACGACTACTTTAGAAAGGAGGTGATCCAGCCGCAGGTTCTCCTACGGCTACCTTGTTACGACTTCACCCCAATCATGAGTCATACCTTGGGCGTCTGCCTCCTTGCGGTCAGCGTGACGACTTCTAGTACAACTCACTTTCGTGATGTGACGGGCGGTGTGTACAAGGCCCGGGAACGTATTCACGGCGTCGATCTGATACGCCATTACTAGCGATTCCGGCTTCATGCAGTCGAGTTGC
>Ga0157378_10000088_pt1 | contig 86642 bp, 71 predicted proteins | sample M65metaG_FD_115309 | JGI IMG/M metagenome (GOLD analysis project Ga0157378, IMG submission 115309) | Miscanthus rhizosphere microbial communities from Kellogg Biological Station, Michigan, USA - M6-5 metaG | ecosystem: Host-associated > Plants > Roots > Rhizosphere > Soil | place: USA: Michigan...
AGCCTGATCAGCGGGTCGCCAAGAACCGGCAAACGCTCCTTGCGACTGGGAAACTCTCTGGTCGTCGCGCAAGTTGCGCTGTCTGTGATCGTACTGGTCGCCGCAGGCCTCTTCTTGCGCACGCTGGCCAATCTCAAGAGCGTGAATCCAGGCTTCGATACGCGCAATATTCTCACTTTCGGAATTGACCCCACGCAGGCGGACTACAGCAAGGAGCGAATTGGCAACCTCTATGAAGAGTTCCAGCGCCGCCTGGCGGCCGTTCCCGGAGTGCTTTCGGCCAGCTACTCCTCGGACGTGTTATTGAGCGGGAGTCTTTGGAAATCCGGCGTGCAAGTCCACGGCACGAAGGAAAAATCGCCGATCATCGTTCAGATGCTCGCCGTCGGCCCGGCTTTCTTCGAGACGATGCGTATCCCGTTGCTTAGCGGCCGCAGCTTCCTGCCGAGCGACCTCGGCGCGAGTTCTTCCGGAGTCATGGTGAATCAGGCGTTTGCCCGCCGCTACCTCGCCGGGCGCACCGCGACCGGACAGTTTCTGGAGCAGGAGGACGTTCCCGCTCCACGCCCCATCATCGGCGTTGTGGGCGACACGAAATACTACGCGCTGCGGCAAAGCGAAGAACCAATCGTATTTGTGCCCGTCGCGGCGCGGTCCACCTACTTTTCCCTTCGCACCGCGCATGATCCAGCGTCGGTCATTCCTGAAGTGAAGCGCATCGCGACCGATCTCGACCCGAATCTGCCGATCTTTCATATTCGAACGCAGGCGCAAGCCATTGACGAAACGCTGCTCCAGGAGCGCCTCGTGGCGCGCCTGTGCGGACTCTTCGGACTGCTGGCAATCGCGCTCGCTGCGATTGGCCTCTATGGCCTGCTGGCATACGAGGTTGCCCGACGCACTCGCGAACTTGGGATCCGCGCTGCGTTGGGAGCGCAGCACCGCGATGTTCTGCGGCTGGTCATCGGTCAGGGGTTCGCGCTGACGCTTGCAGGGGGCGCTTCCGGTGCAGCCATCGCGCTCGCGCTCACGCGTTACCTGCGGTCATTGCTGTTCGGCATCGAGCCGAGTGATCCGCTGACGTTCCTTGCGGTTTTGGTGGCACTGCTCGGCGTCACCGCGCTCGCCTGCGTCATTCCCGCACGGCGCGCTGTCCGCGTCGATCCGATGGTGGCGTTGCGTTACGAGTAGCGGTTCGCAGGAGGAAGGATGACGCTGTTTAGCCGAATGAAATCCTGGATGCGCCATACGTTGGGGCGTTCACGTAGCGAGTCGGAAATGGCCGATGAGATTCGCTTTCATGTGGATGCGTACACGGAAGACCTGGTTCGGCAGGGCGTGCCGCGGGTGGAGGCGGTGCGGCGTGCGCGCATTGAGTTTGGCGGCGTGGAAAGCACCAAGGAAGAGTGCCGCGACGCTCGCGGCATCAGCTTCGCCGAAGGGCTAATGACCGATCTGCGTTACGGCGTGCGCATGCTGCGCAAGTCTCCTGGATTCACGTTCGTTGCTGCGCTGACATTGGCCTTGGGTATCGGCGCGAATACCGCCATTTTTAGCGTGGTTGAAAATGTGCTGCTTCGCCCGCTGCCTTATCCCGAGCCTGGACAGTTGGTGTCGGCTTTCACGGTAACCCCGACGCAGCCGCATTTCCCGACGTCAATCGCGGATTTTTACGATTATCGGCGCCGCGCCGACGTTTTCTCGAGTTCCGCGCTGTACGCTCAGCGCGACCTGGATCTCACCAGCGGCGACCGCCCCGAGCACCTCTCTGGCATGGGAGTTTCCCACGAATACTTCCGGGTTCTGGGCTACCATCCGGCGCTGGGCCGCGATTTCGACGAACAAGAAGAATACAAAAATAACAATCACGTCGTGATTCTCAGCGATCGTCTGTGGCGCACCAGGTTCGATTCCGATCCCAACATCGTGGGCAAGAGCATCCTGCTTTCCAGCGAGCCGTTCACGGTGATTGGTGTCATGCCTCCAAGCGTGCAGCATGCCGGCGGAAATTTTCACTCCGCGGCCCACGGTGACACTGTTGATCTCTGGTGGCCGTTGCCGCTACAGCCGCATTCGGAGAACAACTGCGATCGTGGGTGTCACTATCTCAACATGGTCGCGAGGTTGCGGCCGCAGATCACGCTCGCGCAGGCTTCCGCGCAAATGAATGCCGTTGCCGATCAGATCAGCCGGGAGTTTCGCGACAACGATCTCAGCACCCACGTGCTGCTTGTTCCGCTAAAGGAAGAGATTGTCGGGCGCGCACGCCTGATGCTTACCGTGCTCATGGCCGCGGTCGGTTTCCTGTTGCTGATCGCCTGCGTGAACGTCGCCAATCTTTCGCTGGCCCGCGCCACGGCGCGCCAGCGCGAGATCGGGGTGCGCTCCGCACTCGGCGCGGGCCGCGGCCGGATTCTGCGACAGATGCTCACCGAAAGCCTGTTGCTCGCCGCACTCGGCACCGCGCTGGGTCTCCCGCTGGCTAAAGCGGGCATCGCGGCGCTGGTCGCGCTCAGTCCGGACCAGGTTCCGCGCCTGCAAGCGGTACATCTCGATCTTGGAGCCCTGGCGTTCACTACTGCGGTCACCGTGTTCACTGCCTTGATCTTTGGTCTCGCACCGGCCTTCGCTACTTTGCACAACGATGTCAATCGGTCGCTGCGCGACACTGGCAGCCGTGGATCGACAGACTCCGCCGGCCACTCAACTCTTCGCGATTGGCTGGTGGTCAGCGAAGTGGCCCTCGCGCTGGTACTGCTTGCGGGCGCCGGCCTGCTGGTGCGTACGTTTCAGAATCTCCAGCACGTTGAGATGGGCTTTCAGCCGGAGCACGTGCTCACCTTCCACGTCGATCTCCCGGACAAACGGTACCCGAAGGACGATAACTTCATTCACTTCTACAAATCTCTTCACGCCCGGCTGAAGGCGTTGCCTGGCGTTCAACTTGCCGCTGAGTCCGCCGACATTCCGTGGGATGGCTACGATGAGAATTCCAATTTTGAAGTAATAGGCGGCTCGGCCGAACTGAATCGCGATGCCGAAGCGCAGTATCGTTTCGCCTCGCCGGAATATTTCCGCGCGGTGGGAATACCGTTGATCGGTGGGCGCTTTTTCGAGGAGACCGATACCCAGACGTCGCAAATCGTAACGGTGGTAAACGCGGCTTTCGCCCGACGTTATTTTCCTGGCGAGGATCCGGTGGGTAAGCGCTTGAATATCTGGAACAAAAAGGGCGTGATCATCGTCGGGGTCGTCGGAGATGTAAAACCCTCACCGGATGCGCCGGCTGCCAAGCCCAGCTTTTATTGGGACGACTGGCAAAATCCGCAGCTCGCAGAACGCATTGTGGTCGTGCGCACGAGCTCGGACTTGCATGCGCTGGCCGGGGCAATTCCCGGTGAAGTTCGTGCGATCGACAAGGACCTGCCGGTCACGCACATACTGGCGATGGACGAAGTTGCGGCGCATGCGGTTTCGACAGCGCGCTTCACGGTAATTCTGGTGGGCTCGTTCGCTGCCCTTGCGGTTTTGCTCGCGGCTGTGGGGATCTTTGGCGTGATGGCCTACTCGGTAGCGCAGCGCACCCACGAGATCGGGATTCGCGCCGCGCTCGGCGCGCAGCCTACCGATCTGCGCCGCATGATCGTTGCTCGGGCGTCGAAACTCGCGGCAATCGGCGTCATTTTCGGAGCGGTGGCTGCTTTACTTCTGGCGCGTTCGATCCGCTCGATGCTGTTCCAGGTGAGCCCCAATGATCCGGCCACCTACGGGGCAGTAGCTCTGGTCTTGACCGCAGTGGCGCTGACGGCAAGCTACATTCCAGCGCGGCGTGCGACTCGTGTTGATCCGATTGTGGCTTTGCGTCACGAATAGCAGCGGTGCTTCATTTTCCTGGCAAGGCGTCGGCCCATTTTGCAGTTGCTTCGGCTAGCCCGCGCAACACTTCCGCGTCGTTGGTTCCCGATTTTTTCAGGGCGTGGAACGAGTGATCGGCGCCTTCGATAATTTGTAACGTGGCGAGGGTTCCGAGCTTCCCGGTAATCGGGCGCAGTAATTCCAGATCCGCCAATTCATCGCGCGTGCCTTGCAGGAAGAGCATCGGAATGCAGACCTTCGCCAGGTGGTCGGCCCGTTTGACGGCGGGCTTATTCGGCGGGTGCAAGGGGAACCCGTAAAATACGATGCCGCGCACCCCCTGAAGCAGCCCTTCGGCGGCGGCCTGCGAGGTCATGCGACCACCCATCGACTTTCCTCCGGCTAGCACCGGCAATCCCGGAGCTTCCTCGGCCGCAGTGCGCACGGCGGCGGCGACTGTGGCGGTCAGCACCAGCGGAGAATCCGGGACGCGGCGACGATCCTCCATGTAAGGGAACTGGTAGCGAAAAGTGGCTACGCCGACGCGGGCCAGCTCTGTGGCCAGGGCGGATATGAAAGGATGGCGCATGCCGGCGCCAGCGCCGTGGGCTAGAACCAGTAGGTAGCGAGGTGTTTCCGGGCGAAGCAGGAGCGCGGATGCAGAGACGCCGTCGGCTATGGAGATGCGCAGGTCGGTTGGCGCGGTCATGGTTTCGAGCGGATTGTAAATGAGTCTGGAGCGAGAGGCGAGGGAGGAGTGCTGAGACGAAATAAAAACGAATGAATTAGACCATAATCTTAAAGATCATGGTCATATAGACTATGATCAGCTATTGTGGTATCGTGCTGTCGAGGAGTCGTCATGGAAGAGATTGCTATCTCGAAGTTCAAGGCGACGTGTCTGGCGGTGTTGGAGCGCGTACGGCTGACGAACCAGCCGATCCGCGTCACGCGTTTCGGCAAGCCAATCGCGGACATCCTGCCGCCGAAGGTGGGCGAGAAGCCGCAGCGCCGCTTCGGTATGGGGCGCGGGCAGATTCTTGGCGATATCGTGGGTCCAGCAGTGGATCTGTCCGACTGGGAGGCCGAAGCCGAAGGGGGGCCTCAGAAATGAGGCTCCTGCTAGACACCCACATCTGGATCTGGAGTGATCTGGAGCCGTGGCGCCTCACATCTGATGTCACGCGGATATTGAGCGACACGGAGAACGAGCTGTGGCTGTCTCCGATAAGTGTGTGGGAACTGATCGTGCACCTCGAGAAAAAGCGAATCACGCTGGAGAAGGATGTTCTGACTTGGATCGCAGCGTCGAAACAGGAACTCTCGCTGCGAGAGGCGCCGATGTCGTGGGCAGTGGCCGAGGAACTTCGATTCGTGGTGCTTCGGCACCGCGATCCGGCGGATCGGTTCCTGGTGGCCACCGCGCGCGTGCAGGATCTCACACTGGTCACGGCGGACCGAACGTTGATGGAGATTGATGGCGTTCGGATTTTGCCGAACTGCTAGGTACTCGGAAACCGGCAGACGACGGGCCAGCTGGGCTATTTGGCCTGGAGTTCGGTCAGGGCGGCCAGGACTTCTTCGCTGTGCTTGTCGGGCTTTACGTCGAGCCAGACTTTCTGGACCTTGCCTTGGGGATCGATGAGAAACGTGTGGCGCGAGGAGAGCTTTACGACCGGCATGACGGAGTCATACTGCGTTGAAACTTCCGACTTGGTGTCAGCCAGCAGCTTGAAGGTGAGCCCTTCCTTGGTGCAGAACTTCTGGTGCGAATCCGAATCCTGTACGCTGACGCCGACGATGGCGGCATTTTTTGCTTCGTACTGTGCTTGATCGCGCTGGAAATTGTGGGCCTCCACGGTGCAGCCGCTGGTGAAGTCCTTGGGATAGAAATAGAGCACGACCCACTTGCCGCGGAAATCGTGCAGACTGACGGGCTTGCCTTCCTGGGAGTTCAGCGTGAAGTCTGGAGCCGCGCTTCCAACTGCCGGTGCTTTGTCTCCGGCCGCGCTTACCGAACGAACCCCCAAAGCGATTCCCACCAACGCAACGATTACGACGGCGATCCAGATTAGCTTCATTGATTCACCTTATCTTCGTCTTGATCTTCATCTTGCGCACGCGCGTCCATTCATTCGCAGCGCTGTGTATGGTACTGGGATGTGCAAACGAAAGCGAGGGTTTCACGCCTTCTCGGGGTAAGAGGCTTCCCGGGACATGGGCGGGGTTATTTCGGCTGCGTGAATCGGCCAAAGCCGATGCGGACCTGGATGGTGTTGATGCCGGGATTCGGAGTCGAAAGACCGGCGTTTGAGATGTGCATGTAGCGGACTTCAGCGCTCCAATTATATTGGTTGCGGAGGAAATGCAGGCCCAATGCGCCGCTGGTGGTGAAGTTGACGCGCGAGGTGCCCGGCGGCACCTGATGGTTGGTGAAGAGTGTGCCACCGCCGATGTCGATGTAGGGCATTACGTTGCGATGCGGCACGAAATTCCACTTCAGCGCAAACGGATTCAAGCCGAAGCCGTAGGCGGTCTTGGGACTCTGCACTACGAGAAAAACCGGGACAACGTCAACCGCGTACTCAAATTTGCCCTTTAACGGCCCAGGTCCGATCGGGTTGGTCAGCACCCAGCCATATCGGAGGCCCACGTTCCACACACCTGTATCGGAGGTGCTGCCGCTAAGGCCGTGGCCGCCGCCGGTCCAAATTTGCAGCTCGTTGTGATCGACCTCGGGCCCTGCCTGCGCCCGCAATGCCGGCACAAGCGCAATGGTCCCCAGGACTAACGCCGCCAAAACCCTTGTCATCAACTGTCTCTCCATTCGAGCAAGCGCAATACCATACCTCAATTGCCCAAGTGCCGGACAACTCACTTGAGATAGGTTCGCACGATTTGAATGACGTCGTCCGCAGCTTCCTCGGAAGACTTGGAATTTCTGGGCATGTGATGGCGAATGTGATCCTCCATTAATTCCGCCATCAAGCTGTTGATGGAACCACGCACGGCCGAAAGACGCTGGAGGACGTCGGTGCAGGGTTCGTCCTGATTCAGGGCTCGGAGAACGCCTTCGAGCTGGCCGATGACCTTCTTGGTGCGGTTAACGAGGTCGAGTTTTTCTCGAGAGGTATGGGACATCGGTGTTGACTACCCTACCGGGGTATGGTATCAAACGCAGGCGCTAAAGAAAAGGCCCCAAAGGACAGTAGAGTACAGCGGGTTCCGATTCAAGTGGCGGCCGAGTCCGCCGACGTCTGGTTGGAAGGTGGCGTTCCGGTGTTGTTACAAGCGATTCACATTCTTTGAGTCTAATGCCCAACCTGCGTTCCATTGGGCGTGCAGACTAAAGTGAGTTCACATGGTTCGAAGTAGGAAAACGAAATTGCTCCTGGCGGCGTGCGTGGTGCTGCTCGGTGGCTGCGGCGAAGGGCAAAAGAATGTCTCCGCCGATGCCAATGCGATTCAGCGTGAAGGGAACCGAGTGATCGTTCCACCGGGCTCACCACTGGCAAGCCGTTTGGAGGTGGAGCCCGCCAAGCTCACAACGTTTACCCGCCAAGTGACGGCGCCGGCTTCGGTGGAGGCGGATCCCGCCCGCTATGCGCGCATTCTGCCGCCGCTCAGTGGACGGGTGCTCAAGATATTCGTTCATCCGGGCGACAGGGTTCAGGCAGGGCACGAGTTGCTGGCTATCGACGCTCCTGACTTCGTGGGAGCCCAATCGGATTATGCGAAGTCACGAAGCGTGCTGGCGCAAACCGAGCGGGCGCTGACGCGGCAGGAAGATCTAGCTGCGCACGGCATCGTTGGCCAGCGCGATGTGGATCAGGCGCGCACCGATCGCGACTCCGCCTTGAGCGATTTCAATCGAACCAAAGACCGCCTACAACTGCTGGGTATGGACCCCGACAAGACGCAGCTGGGTGCGCCGCTGATTGTTCGTTCGCCGCTTTCCGGCAAGGTTCTGGATGTCACCACGGCTACCGGTGAATTTCGCAACGATCCCATGGCGCCGCTGATGACCGTGGCGGACCTCTCGGACATCTGGGTCACGGCGAACGTGCAAGAGAAAGACATACATTTCGTCCATAGAGGTGACCCGGCAAGCGCCACGTTTGCCGCTTATCCGACCGAGTCGTTTCGAGGGAAGGTACTTTTCGTCGCCGACGTCCTGGAGCCCGACACGCGAACCGCCAAGGTACGCATCGCGTATGCAAATACAGATGGTCGCCTGAGGCCGGCGATGTTCGCGACGGTCACCCTGAAGACCTGGGACACGCAGGAGCTCACGGTCCCTACGACCGCGCTTGTGCTGATTGGAGAGCACACCACAGTCTTTGTTCAGGTAAGCCCTAACACGTACGAGCAACGTTCGATCGTTGCCGGTGAGCAGCAGGGAGCACGAACCATCATTCGAAGTGGCGTGCAAGCCGGCGACAGGGTGTTGGTGCGTGAAGGGGCGCTCCTGCAATGATCGAGAAGTTCGTGACTTTGTGCTTGCGGCGGCGCCAGCTAGTCTGGCTGATCGCTCTCTTGATGTGCGTTTTTGGATATTTTTCGTGGCAAGCGCTGGAAATCGAAGCATATCCAGACATCGCCGACGTCACTTCGCAGGTCATTACACAGTATCTGGGGCATGCCGCCGAGGAAGTCGAAGAGCAAGTAACCATCCCGCTGGAACGAGAGCTCAATGGCATACCGGGGCTGCAAGTGATGCGGTCGCGGAGCACGTTCGGTCTTTCGCTGATCACCCTCGTGTTTCAGGACGGCGTCGATGATTACTGGGCGCGGCAGCGAATTCAAGAGCGCATCGCGGGAGTCGATCTTCCCCCCGGCGCCACCCCGGGCCTGGATCCACTCACGTCGCCAATCGGAGAAATCTATCGCTACACGCTGCAGTCCAGCTTCCGCGACCAGCGTGAACTTCGCGAACTACAGCAGTGGGTGGTCATTCCACGCCTGAAACAAGCGCCAGGCGTTGCCGATATCACCAATTTCGGCGGTGAAACGACGCAGTTTCAATTGATGGTCGATCCCGCGAAGCTTGCGCAATACAACGTGTCGCTGGCACAGGTCATCACCGCAATTCAGTCTAACAATGCGAACGCTGGCGGCAGCATCGTGGTGCGGGGCGAACAGGGTTACGTGGTGCGCGGAATTGGTTTGATCCGCTCGCTGCAGGATCTGGGAAACATCGTGATCCTGGCGAAAAATGGCACTCCCGTTTTCGTGAAGAATCTCGGTGCGCTGCAGCTAGGCGCGCTGGAGCGGCGCGGAATTCTGGGGAAGGATTCGAATCCCGACACCGTTTCTGGAATCGTGCTTCTGCTGAAAGGCCAGAACCCGTCGCAGGTTCTGGAGGGAGTCCACGTTCAGGTGCAGGCCCTCAACAGCGGCATTCTGCCGCCGGACACCAAGCTGGTTCCCTTCGTGGACCGAACGGATCTGGTGCACACCACGGTACACCGCGTTTCGCAAACCTTAATCGAAGGCATGGGGCTGGTCCTGCTGGTGCTGATTGTGTTTCTGGGCAGCGCGCGGGCTGCATTCATCGTCGCCATCACCGTGCCGTTCTCCCTTCTGTTTGCGTTTATCTGCATGCGCTTCACGCACATCCCCGCCAACTTGCTTTCTCTAGGCGCGATCGACTTCGGAATCATCGTGGATGCGGCGATCGTCATCATGGAAAACATCTTGCGGCGTCGCGAGGAGGACCCGGACCTGCCCTTAGGCGAAGAGAACGCCCGCTCGGCGGCTGTTCAAGTTGCGCGGCCCATCTTTTTTGCCACGTTGATCATCATCACCGCCTACCTTCCTTTGTTTGCATTCCAGCGCGTTGAGAAGAAACTCTTTTCGCCCATGGCCTATGTTGTCGGCTATTCACTCATCGGGGCGTTGCTGATGGCGCTGGCTATCATTCCAGGTCTTTCGCTGGTGACATATCGGCGTCCGCGTAAAGCGTTCCACAATCCGGTGCTTACGTGGATTTCGAAGTGGTACGAACATGCCGTGCACCATTTGATGCATCATCCCCTGCACGCCACTATTCCCGCCGCCGCGGCGATGATCCTTGCCGCTGTTTTGTCCATCACGATCGGCAAGGAATTTCTGCCGTACCTAGACGAAGGCTCGATCTGGCTTCAGGTCCAACTGCCACCGGGGCTCTCGCTGCAAAAAGCTGCTTCGATGGCCGATGAGTTGCGAGCGGCGACGCTGGAGTTTCCGGAAATCTCCACGATTGTGACGCAACTTGGCCGGAACGACGATGGAACCGATCCGTGGACTCCCTCCCACATCGAGTCTTTTGTCGGCCTGAAGGCCTACGACACGTGGCCGAATCACGGAGACAAGGCCGACCTGATCAGACGCCTTAGCGGGCGCTTCGACAAGCTTCCGGGCTTAACGGTGGGTTTTTCTCAGCCGATGATCGATGGGGTTAACGACAAGATTTCCGGCGCCCATAGCGATCTAGTCGTGAAGGTTTTTGGTCACGAATTTGGCGAGACCCGGCGGATCGCTGGTGACCTGGTCGAGCTGCTGAAGGGCATTCCGGGAGCCTCAGATGTGACGATCGATCAGGAGCCCCCGCTGCCACAGATTCAGCTTCGCGTAGATCGCGCCGCTGCCGCACGATTTGGCATCAACGTAGCAGACATCGCGACGATCATTGAGTCAGGGATCGGCGGCAAGGCCATTTCCAACGTATTTATCGGAGAGCGGGTCTATGACATCGCCGTGCGCTTCCCGGAAAGCGTGCGAGGAAGCGCCGACGCGATCAGCAGCCTTACGGTCACGCTGCCAACGGGAGCGCGAATCCCCCTCTCGCAGGTGGCCGAAATCACTTCGACTACCGGAGAGAGCAGCATCACGCGTGAGATGAACCGCCGGCACCTTACCGTTCGCCTCAATTTGCGCGGGCGCGACCTTTCCAGTTTTTTGGCCGAAGCCCACGACAAGATCGCGAAACAAGTGAAATTCGATGCCACCAAATACCAGCTCGAATGGGGCGGGCAGTTTGAAAACCAGCAGCGCGCACAGAAGCGGCTGGCGTTCATTGTACCGGGCGTAATCGCGCTCATCTTTGTGCTGCTGTACTCCTCGTTTGGCACGGTGCGTCACGCCGCTCTCATCCTGACCATCGTTCCGGTGGCGCTGCTTGGCGGCCTGATCGCGCTCAATCTGCGTGGCATGACCCTCAATGTCTCGAGCGCTGTTGGCTTCATAGCGCTGTTTGGCGTGGCCGTGCAAAACGGGGTGATCATGGTCGCCAGCCTGAATCACCAGCGCCACGCCGTAAAGGGTCTTCATCGAGCGGTGATGACTGGCGCCACGCAGCGACTCCGCCCGGTGCTGATGACGGCGACGGTCGCCGCGCTCGGCCTCCTGCCCGCGGCACTCGCGCGAGGAGTTGGCAGCGACGTGCAGCGTCCGCTGGCGACGGTGATTGTGGGAGGACTAATTACGGCAACGTTGCTGACCCTGTTCGTTTTGCCGTCGCTATATCTGCTGTTGGAGCAGCAAGCGGCGAAGAGACATCTGGAAATTCCTGCGGATTGGGAGAATGCCTGATGATTCTATTTCGTCGCGCCGTGTGTTTGTTTTTGTCCGCATTGCTTTTGCCCAGTTGTGGAGCGTCGCAAACGCAAAGCGGCGCGGCGCCGGCGACTTCACCGACGACCGATTCCGCCGCGCGGCCGCATATCGCGCTCAACGACTACCTTAACGAAGTGCTGCGCTCCAATCTGGATTTGTCCGCCCAACGCGCAAATATCGCGATCAGTCAGGCCGGCGTGACGACGGCCACGGTTACGCCCGACTGGTCGGTTGATATTGGCTTTCCGACGGTCGATCTTTCGAACCAGGGCAATCCCACGAATTTCAGCGCCGGACTGAATGTGCCCATCGAGCTCGGTGGCAAACGCGGCAGCCGCGTGCGAGCGGCCAAGGCGGACGTCGCCACGGCTAACTCCGACTACGAGGACGCGGTTCGACAACTGCGCGCTACCGCAACGGGAGCATTCATCGATGCCCTCGGCGCACGGGCCATCCTGGCGTCCAAGAACAAGAGCCTGGGTCAGTTTGACCGCATCGTCACGGTGAACCAGGAGCGCTTGCGCGTTGGCGAGATCGGGGAAATCGAACTCGTGCAATCGCGCGTCGATCGCGACCAGTTCAAAGCCGACGTCATCAGCGCCGAGGCGGATGTCTATAGTGCGGATGTGGCGCTCGGCCAGCAACTGGGTAAGTCCGAGATGCTGTCGACGCAGTTGCCCGTCCCGGATGGGACGCTTGAGATTCCGATACGCGCTTTCGATGTCGATCAGCTAGTGGCAACGGCATTGGAGCGACGGCCGGACGTGATGTCTAAGCAGCGGGCGGCAAAGGCAGCCGATCTACGCATCGAGCTGGCAAATGTGAACCTGATCCCCGACCTTAGTGTGAGCGGGTCGTATTCTCACACCGCTGCGGGAACGGGCGGGTTTGCTCAGCCGCCGGATAACACGCTGGGCGCTTCGCTGTCGGTTAATCTGCCGTTTTCGCGGTTGAGGCATCGCGGCGAACTGGAAGGCGCGCAAGCTGCGCGGACGCAGGCAGAGCTACAACTCCGCTCCACTCAGTTGCGGGCGGAAGCCGAGGTCCGCGACGCGCATTCCAGATATCTGGCGACCGTGCAGCGTCTTCAGCTCTACCGCGGGGGAATGCTCAAGGACGCGGATCGCGTGCTCGAAGCGCGTCTCTATGCCTATCAGCACGGCGGTGCTACTTTGCTTGAAGTTCTCCAGGCGCAAAAAACTTCAGCGGACGTGTACCTGGCCTACTCCCAGGCTCTGGCCGACTACGCCCATGCGCTGGTCAATCTGGAACTGGCTTCCGCGACGTGGAGTGTTTCTTTCTAGAGAGATACTTCTAAGCGGACGGCAGGCGCAAGCTCGCGTAGTCGCGGCCAAGCTCCGCGCACAACGCTTCCACAACCAACTCATGATCCGAGCGCTGTGGCACGCCCGAGACTGTGACTGAGCCGATTACACCGGCGGCCGGCACGCGAATCGGGAACGATCCGCCATGCACGGCATAGTCCTGTTGAGGCAAGCCATACTTGTCCAGTAGGGTGGAGTTCGACTGCTGCAGTTCCAGCCCGATGGCGTACGAGCTGCGGTGAAATCGCGCCACAACATTGCCCTTGCGGCGCACCCATTCCGGATTGTCTGCGGTGGTCCCGGGTAGCGCGGTGTAAAACAGCGGCTGGCCGAAGCGGCGAACGTCGATCACCACTCCGAACTTCTTTGCGATGGCTAGTTCGCGGAGGCGCGAGCCCAGTTGCCACGCGATCACCTCATGGAATTCAGGGAATTGCAGTTCGCGTTCTTGCGCGGCGATCGCCGCGAGATCTTCGGTAAGCCCCACGCTGGCCTCTCAGGTTGCGGGAAGGAGCGCTTGGATTCTGCTATCGGCAGGGAATTTGGGCAAGGGAGATCGGCCAGGCAGCGCGGCTACAGTAGAGGGCAGCGGTAGAGACGATAGGCAAGACCAAACGCCAGGCGCAGACCGTGCCGCGAGTCGGTGGTGCCGTTGGGCAGGCTGGTACGGACGTAGTGATTCCGCCGCTCAGCATCATCGGATGGGCTTCGCCATTGCTCGATGGCACGAAGACCGAGACTCCCCGCGAGGGAGATTCTCTCGGCGCGTAGCGCTTGCGCTTCTCGCGACCGACGAGGTTCGCGCGTAGGTAAGTTTGGCCGCGGAAGAGCTAGGTGCGCGAGGTTTCTTCGCCGCCGCGGAAACCGGCCAGAAAAATCAACAACACGATAGCGGAGCCGACGGCCGGTACCATCCAGATCGAGCGCCAGTCATGCATCACGCCTGCGCCAGATGTCTTGGCATAGAGATCGACAACCCAGCCGGATAGGTACGAGCCGAGGAACATGCCGATGCCATACGTGATGAAGGTGATCAAGCCTTGAGCCGCGGCGCGCAACGCAACCGGAGCTTTCTGATCGACGTAGACCTGGCCGGTGACGAAGAAAAAGTCGTAGCAAATGCCGTGAAGGATGATCCCGATATAGAGCATCCACGCCAGTTCACCGGCGTTGCCGTAGCCGAAGCAGATATAGCGCACCACCCATGCGAGCATGCCGAGCACCAACGTCCACTTCACTCCGAGGCGCTTGAAAAACCACGGCAGCGTGACCATGAAGAGCAGCTCGGACATCTGGCCCATGGTCATCTTGCCGGCCGCACTGTGTACGCCAATCTCATTCAGAAACGGATTCGTGAACGCGTAGTAGAACTGCAACGGAATGCAGATCAGAAACGAAGCCAGCGCGAATACCGAGAAATTGCGGTCTTTGAACAGGGCAAAGGCTTCAGCTGGGAAGATGTTCGAGAGTTTGAAGCCGCCTTTCGATGCACGCAGTGGCGGGGTGTGCGGCAGCGTCAGGCTGTACAAGCCGAACACGACGGAGGCAGCCGCGGCCATGCGAATGGGTATCGCGGTACCCTCAACGCCGGGAATCGAGCGGCTGATCGCGCTGATCGTCAACCCGGCTACGATCCAGCCCAGCGTTCCGAGCACACGAATGGAGCCGAAATCCTGTTTGGGGTCTTTCATCTGGCGGAAGGAAAGGGAATTGGTCAGCGCCATCGTGGGCATATAGCACAGCGAGTAGATCAGCAACACGCCGTACATCGCGCCAAATCCAGTCTGCGTGGAAGCGAAATAGAGCAGCGCGCCACCGATACAATGCAGCGCAGCCAGCAGCCGCTGTGTCGCGAACCATTCATCGGCCATCAAGCCAACGAAGAAAGGCGCGATCATCGCGCCCAGCGCGGTTGTGCCAGCCACCAGGCCGATCTCTTTGCCGGAGAAGTGCAATGCCTGCCCCAGCCAGGTACCGAGCGTGACGTACCACGCACCCCAAACGAAGTACTCGAGGAACATCATCACGGACAGCCGCAGCCGCATCTGAAAGAGCACGCATTACCTCCTGGAAACGCGATTCGCTTCGACGTTGACCGCTAGATCGTTCAGGAAATTCATTTTTTCGACGGACTCCGATACGCCGGGCCATTCAGCCACAGGTCAATCGGCCTCTTTGCATCTGGCGCGCGGAACGGCATCGCGATCTTTTTCCCTTCACCCGCCGAAGCGTAGCCCGCATACAGTGCGTGCATCACCGCCAGCCCGTCTTCGCCGCTCGACTGTGGCGTTTCTTTACCACGCACGCAGCGCGCGAAGTGAGTCAGCTCTTGCGGTGTGCCGTAATTCCACAATTCCTCGAAGACCGGATACGTCCAGCCCTTCGTAGTCGGCGCTTTCTCCACCGCGTAGCCGTAGCCGGTTTCGCTGTACGTCGGCATCGCGTTGCCCATGTGGAGGTTCGCGTAGCTGACGCCGGCCTCACCGAACACCTCGATCTTGTCGTCCATTCCGCCGCGGCGGGCCCAGCTGTTTTCGATCAAGCCCACGGCCCCATTTTCGAATTCCAGAATACACAGCGAATCGTCATCGGCCTTGGTCTTCGCTCCGTGAACGTACGTTCCCATCTGGCAATACACCGATTTGATCGGCGAACGTCCGAGGAACCAGTAGCAGAATGCGATGCCGTGGCAGCCGAGATCCATCAGCGCACCGCCGCCCGAGCGGTTCACATCCCAGAACCAGTCGCTGTGCGGGCCGAAATGCTTCTCGCTCTGCTTGACGAGATAAATCTTGCCGAACGCCCCCGCGTCCGCCATTTCCTTGACCTTCAGGTATTTCGGCGTGAAAAGCAGTTCTTCGCCATACATCAGCAGCACGCCGTGCCTTTTCGCGGCCGCGATCATCTCCTCGCCCTCCGCGATGGTCATGGACAGCGGCTTTTCACAAACGATGTGCTTTCCGGCGGCAGCGGCGTCCTTGGTCATCTGCGCATGTAGACTGTTCGGCGCGCAGATGTTGATCATCTCGATGTCGTTTTCCTTCAACATCTCGCGGTAGTCGGTGAACACTCGCGGGATCCCGAAGTGCTTTGCGAATTTCGCCGCGTTGCCCGGCGTCGGCGAGCACACCGCGGCAATCTCCGCGTCGTGCGGCATGATCTGCAAAGATGTTGCGTGGATGTCGGCCTGAAATTGCGATCCGATCAGGCCAATCTTTACTCTTCCCGTGTTCGCCATCTGTTCCTGTCCAGCTCCTGAAATAATCCGTTACGGCTTCCTGGTCGGCTCGATCGGCTTCACCTTAACATCGCGAAACCAGATCTCCGACCCCTCCGCTTCCAGCAAAATATGCCCGCTCGTCAGTGGAATCATGCGCGCGGGATTCTGCGGATCGGGCTTCTTGATGTCGCGGGCGTAGTTGACGATGCGGCCGTTTACGAGATGCGTCGCCGTGTCGCCGTCGAGAATAATCTCGACAGTGTTCCACGCGTTGCGATCCTCGAAGTCTCCCGACTTCAGGATACGCAAGGACTCGCCGGGACGGGACCGAATCGTGGTCCCAACATTTCGGTCGTCGTCATACATCTGAAATGTTGGCGAGATCAAAAAGCCAGTCACCTGCGAGCCGTTGACGATCCACATATCGCCGACGTCTGTCTCTTCGATTTGGCATTCGATGGAGCGGGGATAGATGGCATCCGCGCCGCCCGCAAGATAGAGCAGGCCGCTGTTGCGCTTTCCCTCAGTCGCACGCTTGGTGCCCCACTTATATTCGGCATGAATGCGTACGTTCGAATAGTCCTTCACTGTCGACAAGTAACCGTTCTCGAATTTCGCGCCCGGCGCAACATCCAGGATGTGCACCGCGCCGTCTTCCAGCTTGAAAACGTGTGTCGGATCGTTGTTCTTGCCGCCAGTTTCCGTGTAGGAGTACCACCCATCGAAATTCTTGCCGTTGAGCAACGGGATCCAGCCATCGTCGGCCGAAATGGAGGAAGGATGCAGGTTAACGGCGATCGCGAAAGTCACCGCGGTCGTGCACACCAGGAAGGCTAAAATGAGCGACTTCATACTGGCCTCATTCGTGATTCACCCGCGAACGCCCGACGCTTCGTTACCCGTTCGACGGCGGCGTCGGGTCATCGCAACCCACGTATTCCTGCAGAATCCGATTGCCTTTGTATTCCAATTCGTCGTGGATTCCAATCTTCGACGTGTAATATCCCTGGGTGGTCATGTGCTTCAGCGCCTGAAAGAATCGCACTTCCGGTAGTTCGCGCATGTTGTAGTTGTCAGACAGCACCTTCAGCACTTCAATTCGTTCATCGCTGCTCGACTCGACGAACGATTTGCCGTGAAAATGCTTGCTCATGAGATCGACCAGCCGCATTCCCTCGTGCCACATCGCTTTTTCTTCCTCGTCCTGGCTCTCGCGCAATCGCTGATCGATGTAGTCGGCCACTTTCGCGGCCTTTGCGCCGCCGGAATGGCTGTCGGCGGGAACGATCGTCTCCGACAGCTCCTCCACGTACGCATGCTGCGCCGGAGTAAAAAATCTGCCTGCGCTCTTCGGTGCGCCAGCTCCCGGCTTGGGCACCGGCTCCATGGTTCCTTCCGGTTTCTCCTGTACCGCAGGAGAAGCAACCGCGGGCAGCGGGACGACCGAAGCGCCGATCAATCCCGCCGACGTCTTGATCCACTGCCGCCGGTCCTGCCGCAAATTGATGCGATCGGTGATGGACATGCGCGCCTCCTTACAAATTGCCTTTCTTCATTTCATCCGCCAGGTAATCGCACGAACGCCAACACAGCGACATGATCGTCCACGTCGGATTCTGGCAGCTCGCGTTCACAAAAGCGCTGCCGTCCACCACGAACAGGTTCTTGACATCATGCGACTGTTCAAACTGATTGAGCACCGACTCTTTCGGATCGTCGCCCATCCGAGCGGTGCCCAGCTCGTGAATGGACCATCCTTCGGTCAACACGCGCTTGCTGACGTGCACGATCTGGAATCCGGCGTCGTCGAACATTTCCTGGGCAGTGACCGCCATATCCTCGGCCATGGCATGCTCGTTCTCGCCGAATTTGTAGTGAAACCGCAGTGACGGGATACCCCATTTGTCCTTTACCATCGGGTCGAGATCGACGTAATTTTCATAGCGGGCCAGAACTTCGCCGAAGGCGCCCATCCCGATGTATGCGCCTTGATTCTTCCGAATCTCTTCCTTGAAGCCGGCCCCGAATCCTGGATTGTCGGTGCCATGCGGAAACATGGCGCACCCGCCGCCGCCTTCGAATCCATATCCGCGGATAAATTTCTGGTGCTTGTCCTTGAGATTGCGGAATCGCGTCAGGTAAAAGCCGCCGGGCCGGCCGTCATCCAGCGTCGGCGGTTTTCCAGCGAGGTTCTTGGCGCGGCCATGCACGCCCGGGCCCATGATGTGCTCGCAGAAATTATGCCCCACATGCCCGCTGGAATTCCCAATGCCGTTAGGGTGCATCTTGGATTTCGACAGCAGCAGCAATCGCGCGGACTCCAACGTGGAAGCCGCCACGATCACCACTTTGGCCTTTGCGGAGTAATCCTTCTTGGTCACCGCATCGACAAAATGCACGCCGGTCGCTTTGCCCGTGGCCGGATCGACGGCAATCTCGCGCGCGATCGAATTGGTGCGTAATGTGAGATTGCCGGTATCTCTGGCCGGATAGATCAGGCCGGTCGGCGAATCGAAGGCCGCGTGAATATCGCAGCCGCCCTTGCGTTCACATGCGCCGCGACCGTAACAACGGCTCCGATACTTATTGTGCTTCAAGCCATCAGAGGTCACCCCCGCTCGATACTGCGTCAGGGTGCGCCCCATCTTTTGCAGGCTGTTCTTGAGCGTTACTTCGGCGCAATTCAATTTTGTCGGGCGCTGGAAAATGCTGTCAGGCAAATGCGACAAATTCTCCTTTACGCCGGTGATTCCGAGATACAAATCCACTTTGTCGTAATAGGGTGACAAATCGCTGTAGCTGATCGGCCAGTTTTCGCCGAAGCCATCGCGATCCTTGGCCTTGAAGTCGAAGTCCGAAAGCCGCAGTGCCAGGCGGCCCCAGATATTCGTCTTTCCGCCCAGGCATCGCGCGCGCACCCACGCGTAGTTCGTCCCGGTATAGGGATTCTCGCGTTCTTCCACACAAATATTTTTCGTGTAGTCGGTATTGCCGATGTAGCTGTGCAGTTGTTTGGACTTCTCAAATCCCGGCCCATAGGGCGGCCTGCGAATGGTGTACTCGTTGAAGGTCAGCGCATGCTGGTCCGCGGGCAGCGATCCGCGGTGCGCGTTGTCATACGGCCACTCCATGGAGCGCAATTCCTGCTCGATATCCAGTTTCTTGCCTGCCTCCAGCAGCAGCACTTTCATGCCTTTGCTGGTCAGCACATGGCAAGCCATACCGCCCGCAGCTCCCGAGCCGATCACTACCGCATCGTAGGTCTTGGTCAGGTCTACGGCTTCGGTTGAATCGCCCTTCGATTCGGTCATGATAATGGGCAACGACATGAAGAGCCCCCTCTTCGTGGAAGGACCGCGCTGACTTTTGGAAAAGCGGCCGCGAGCAAGCTGCCTCTTTCCGGCCGGACGAACAAACGGTGCGAATGCATTCAACACCGCCGCCACCTGTTTGTCCAGTCCGCTCGGGAGAAGTTATTCGATTCGCGGTGCCTGTCTACTGCGGATTCGTTCCGAATGTCAATCGCAGGCCGGTTGACAGCAGCACATCGTTCTTCTTGAATCCCGGCAGCGGAGTGCTCAAATAACGGTCGCTGTAGGTCACTTGCCAGCTCAGCCAGGACTTCAGCTTGGTGGCCGCGATCGTGTCGAATTGAAAGCGATAATCCCCGGTATTGCTAACGTTCGGGTATAGCGAGAATTTCTCGCTTAGCGTCATACGGCTATTGAGCTTGGTGTCAAATTCTTCGCCCAGCACGATCTCTCCGGTTTTCCTGGTCAGGCCCGTTGGAAATGTGGGATTCGCGGCAAAATATTCCTGGTCGTAGTCTCCGCCGCCGAACACATCGAATACCATGTTCTTGGTCTTAATCACGTGATATCCCAAGCCGCCGCCCAACACATTGCGCAGATCCAGGTTCTGGAACTCGTCATACTCGAAATCGGTGAATCCAAATACGAATAATTTTTCGCTGATGTTGAGATCGCCCCGCAGACCGCCGCGAATCGCGTGCGCTGTGGTTCGTGAAGGCGGCGTCGTGTCATCGCTGGCATAGACAGCGAGGGCATAGGCCGTGATTTTATCACGCGTGGTCGCGCGCACTGCCTTCGCCGACAAGTTATATGCGAGCGTCGCCGAGTTTCCCCGCGTCACGTTCAGGCCGGTATCCAGCATGCCGCTCCAGAAATCCGTCAGCCGCGGATTCCTCAAGCGGTCGACCTCCGCATCGTGGGCCTTTTGTTCATCATCATTGCGTACCGCTACGACGGCATCTTTCGGCGCATTCACTTCGCCTGCGGTCTTGGTGGTCACGTCCAGCTTGCCGTCTGTGCTGGCTACCGTGCCCACGATCGTCTGCCCGTCCTTCAACTCCAGATGCAGCGGCTGCGACGACACGATGGAGATCACCGCATCCCACTGCACGTTTACGTCGCCTGCAAATTCCGTCTTGATAAGCAGCGTCTTAGCATCGGACTTCACAATCGTCCCGCTGATGCGGTCGCCATTCTTCAATGTCAACTGATCGGCTTGCGCGCTGTTTGCCAGTACGCACAGCACTGCCGTCATCGCCACAAAAAGGACACCTCTACGCACAGTTATTCTCCTTGCCCTTAGCTTTCGGACTATCTTGGTTTTCTTACTGAATCCGGTTTTTACCCAACGTTCGCTTTCGTTGCAACTTTGGATGGACAACCCAGGCAATTCGAGGCTGGTAAACTGCCACACTTCCCGAGAAATGAACCGCTACAGCTTAACGAATACACCGCGCGAAACCAACGCCAACTTGACGCTGCTTGCATTCGGGAAATTTGCAATGGCCCGCCGCCAACGCGGCAGACTTTAGCTAAGACGTTCAGTTATACTTCGTGGTTTCGGCAGCCCACTTCGTGCCGATCTGCAGATGGCTCCTGAAAGTTGCACCTGTGGCTGCGGATCGCGTGCACTGTAGCGGTGCAATTACGCGCCGCCTTTAACCGGGGACGTCGGGAGATAAAATGACCCGCAGCACGCATTTGTCACTTCTGACCACGCTCGCGCTCTGTCTGTTGACCGCCGCGTGCGCCCAGGCTCCTGGGCCAAAAGATTCCGGTTCTGCCTCCCAGTCCGCCCCCGTCACCCGCCCGACCATCGTGTTCATGACCGATTTCGGCACCGCCAACGACGCCGTCGCGATCTGCCGTGCGGTTATTTACAGCGTCGCTCCAGACGTTCGCCTCACCGACATCACTCACCAGGTCACGCCTTACTCCATCGAAGAAGCTTCGCGCTTTCTGTCCGGGGTGACGCCCTACTATCCCGCAGGCACGGTCTTCCTGGTTGTCGTGGATCCTGGCGTAGGGACCTCCCGCAAAGCGATCATCGCCAAATCGAAAAAGGGGCAATATTTCGTTGCGCCGGATAATGGCGTGCTCACCCCCGTGCTGGATCGGGACGGTTTCGATTCCGCGCACGAGATCACCAACCAAAACTGGATGATCCAGGCGCCCGTCTCGTCTACTTTTCACGGCCGCGATATTTTTTCCCCCGCCGCTGCCCATCTGGCCGCCGGTTGGGACTTCAACATTGCCGGCCCCGCGGTTCCGCAACTCGTACGCTTGACCGTCAAATCCTCGACGACCACCGAGAAAGGCATCGCAGGCGATATCATCGGCCTAGATGACCCCTTCGGCTCGCTGATCTCTAACATCCCAGGGGAAGAATTCAGAAAGCTGGGCTACGTCCAAGGCGACAAGATCCCGGTGCAGATCAACAAGAAGCCTGTCGTGGTTCCTTGGACAAAGACCTTCATGGATGTACCTGTGGGTGACTCGCTCCTTTATATTGACTCGCGTGGTCGCGTCGGCATCGCGGTCAACCAGGGCAATTACTCGCGAAAGCTCAATATCACCGCGCCTGCGGCCATCTTCATTCCCACTAAGCGCACTGCTATTCCACCGCCAAAGCGAAGCAAACGCTAAGCTTAGCCTTACGGCTGCATTCCCTTTCATTTTTCCGGTAACCTCTCTCCGGTAGCTCGGTATTCATCCGCGCAAGGGCAATAACGCCTTGCAGAAACGACCCGAATGACGGTTGCTGACGAGGACTTGATGCTCCAGGTGCGCAGCGGCGAGGCGGAAATGCTGGGGGTGTTGTTCGATCGGTACCAGACGCCTCTCTACAATTTCTACACAAAAATGACGCAGGACCGCGTCCTGAGCGAAGACCTCGTCCAGGATGTTTTCCTGCGCATTCTGCGGTATCGACAAACCTACCGGCCGGGCACGCCGTTCCGCGCCTGGATATACCAGATCGCTCGTAACGCCCGCGTCGATGCCATGCGTAAGGTGAAGCCGGAGGCCCCGATGCTGGCCGAACCCACTGCGCCAGCCGCTGCTGATGCCGCGCAGCAGAAACAGGAAGCGCAACTGCTGCAACGCGCGCTGATGCGGCTCCCGGAAGACAAGCGCGAAATCTTGATTTTGAGCCGCTACCAGGAACTCAAATACGAGGAAATTGCGCGCTTGATGGGCTGCGAGGTCGGCGCCGTCAAGGTTCGCGTGCACCGCGCTCTCCAGCAGTTGCGCGAAGCCTTCCGTCAGTTGGAACGCGGCGCCGGCTCAAAGGTATCCGACCACACCGGAGGGCAGCTGCCCTCCCCGAGGACCTGGCAATGAACTGTGAGCGAGTCGCCGAATGGTTACCAGACTATCTCGAGGGTTCGTTGAGCTCCGCACAGCGAGGCATCGTCGAAGAACATCTTCAACACTGCGCCACGTGCTTCGATGAAGTGGCCGTATGGAAAAAGATGTCGGCGCTTCCCAGCGAAGAACCCAGCCCTGAGTCTCGCGCGCGTTTTGAAGCCATGCTACATGCCTTTCCCTCCACCGAAGTGGGAGAACCGGCAAGAACTTTCGTGGCCGCAAGACCGGCGTCCGGATGGGCCTCGGTAATCCAATGGCTGCGCACCCCGGTCGGTGCTCTGGCCTGGAGTCTGGCGCTGCTGGTCATCGGCGTAGGGATCGGCACTCGCATCGGAGGCAAGGACGCGTCGCACTCCGAGGAAATCGCAGCCATGCACTCCGAACTGGCCAGCATGAAGCAGTTAGTAGTGCTGTCGATGCTCACCCAACAGTCGGCCAGCGAGCGCCTGCAGGGCGTCAACTACACCAACCGCGAAGAGCACCTCGATCCGCAAGTGCTTGCGGCGCTGCTACGTACGCTGCGCTACGACAACAGCGTCGATGTGCGCCTGGCCGCCCTAGATACGCTGAGCCGCCACGCAAACCAGCCGCAGATTCGGAAGAGTGTGGTCGATTCGCTGCAGGAACAGCAATCGCCGATGGTGCAAGTGGCGTTGATCGACCTGCTCAGCGAGTGGCGCGATCCCGACGCCGCCCAGCGTTTGCGCAATTTCCAGCAAATCAAAAATCTCAACCCCACCGTGCGGCAGCGCGCCGAGTGGGCCGTCAGCAAATTACAGTAAGGAGAAAAACCGTGCGCGGAACACCTTTCATGCGGATTCTCGGCGTCTACGGCGTTGCTCTCGTTTTCCTGCTGCTCTGGCCGATCAGCACCCGGCCGATCTCGCACTCCGCCAAAACGTTTTTGGCGTCGTTGTGCCGCGTGTTGCAGGTCGACTACGTGTTTGCCGAGCCGATGCGGCACGCCGTAGACGACTCCGACCATGACATGCCGGTACAGGAACACGAAACCATACAGAAATCATTCCCGATGCCCGCCGCGCACCGGGCCATCGAAGTCGACAATGTTTTTGGTTCGGTCGAAGTAGTCGGCGGCGCATCCGACCAGGTACAGCTGACCGTGGAAAAAACGCTGCGTGCGGAATCCAAGCAAGATCTGGAGCTGGCTCGCAAAGAAGTGACTCTGGACATCACCCAGCAGGACGGCGCATTGAAGCTGTACGTGAACGGCCCTTTCCGCTGCCACTGCGACGAGGATTGCCACGGGCGCGGGCATGACGGCGATGGCTACAGCGTCAAGATGGATTTCAAGCTGCACGTGCCGCGTGACATCGATACCAAGGTCAAAACCGTGAACGAAGGCCGCGTGACCGTGCGCAACGTGGCTGGCAATTTCTTCGTGCGCAACGTCAACGGCGATATCACTATGGACAATGTCGCCGGCTCAGGCTCCGCAAACACCGTCAACGGGCCGGTGAAGGTCACCTTTCGCGAGAATCCGCGCGAAAACTCCAGCTTCGGCACCATCAACGGCAACGTAGAGTTGTCGTTCGCTCGCGGCTTGTCCGCCGATTTCCGCTTCAAGACCATGAACGGCGGCGTGTATAGCGACTTTCCGGTGGACGCGCTTCCGGCACACGCGCTGCAGGAGGACCATCGCGGCGGCAAAACCGTTTTCCGAGCGGATCGCTTTACCGGAGCCCGCGTTAACTCGGGCGGCCCGGAGATCAAGATCGAAAATCTCAATGGAGACATCCGTATCCTCGAAAACCATGAATAAACTTACTGACAATTCCCGGCGCAATTTTCTTGCGACAACAATTTTTAGCACCGCTTGGTTTGGGGCGATGATGTTCTCGCCGCCGGCAGTGCGGGCGCAGAATCAGAACTCGAATTCCAACACGGATCGCGTCGTGGTCACGCTCAGCGATCCTTCACGGCCGTCGACGGTAAAGGCCAGCCTGATCGCCGGCGGCATCACCGTGAAGACCCACGAGGGCAAGGACGTGATTGTGGAAGCCCGGGCGCGTACACGGGACTCTGGCGACTCCGATGGCAATCCCAAGCGCATCAATATTTCGTCAACGGGCCTGTCGGTGGAAGAGGAGAACAATCAGGTGCGCATCAGCACGGAATCGCACATGCGGGCGATTGAGCTGACAATCACGGTTCCGGTGCACACGTCTCTTTACCTTCGCGCGGTCAATGAGGGCGATATTCATGTCACCGGCGTTGACGGCGAACTGGACGTCGACGATGTCAACGGCTCGGTCACGCTCAGCAACATCGCGGGCAGCGCCGTGGCCCACGCGCTCAACGGCCGGCTACTGGTGACATTCACGCGTATCAACCAGAAGCCCATGGCCTTCAGCTCGCTCAACGGCGATATCGACGTGACTTTCCCCGCTGATCTGAAAGCCAATGTCAGCCTGCGCTCCGACATGGGAGACGTGTTCAGCGATTTCGATGTGAACATGCAAGCCGCATCGACCAAGCCGATCGTCGAAGACGGCCGCAGCAGCGGTGGAAAGTATCGGGTAAAGATGGACAAGACGGTGCGCGGCACGATCAACGGCGGCGGCCCGGAAATGCAATTCACCAATTTTAACGGCGCGATCTACATCCGTAAAGCGGGCGCCCCGCGATAATTGCACTTGGGACGGATTGGAAAGTAAACGGGCGGCTCTTAAAGCCGCCTGTTATTCCTTTAGCTCGTCGCGCGTCTCGATTTGGCTTTGTGATGCCTCGCCTTTGTGGACTTGGAGGATTTTTTCTTTGGAACCGCCTGTTTCAACTTCTCGTTGTCGGCCGCCAGCGCCGCGTTTTCTTTCGTCAGGCCATCGATGCGGTTCTCCAGGTCGGCGTTGGATTTCTCCAGTTCCGCAACATGCGTCTTTAATTGCTCATTTTCCTTCAGGGTCTTGGTGTCCTGGCAAGCCGCCATCGGCAATCCCAGCGCCAGTGCCAATACCAAGGTACCCGCCGTATTCTTCCGCATTCTTCTCTCCTAACCGTCCCGTAAGGGCGGCCATCGCTACAAATGCCCAGGTGCAAGCTTGAAAATCAGTCGGCGGTATTCGCGGCCACGCGAACGTTGCCCGGAATCTCGAGTTCCTGATCTTGTGTCCCCGCACTCTCGATGGTAACCGCCTGCTTGGGCCGCTCGTCCACACGCAGTTGAAAAATATCCGGCCGCGCATAATGACCCACGACGTCCAGATCGTACTTGCCGCGCACGATCTGCGCGCGATCGATTTCGGCAACCAGAATGGCCTCGCCCTCGGTATTGGGTCCCGCCAGAAAATTGCCGAACGGATCGACTATACAACTCCCGCCGCGGCAAAGCACGGTCTCAGGGTCATTTCCAAATGCGGTGCGATAGTCAGCGGGAAAATCCCGCCGGCGTTGAAACTGATTGCAGGAAAGCACGAAGCAGCGACCCTCGACCGCGATGTGCCGCATCGAAGCGATCCAGGAATCACGGGCGTCCGCCGTCGGCGCGCAGTAAATCTCGATGCCCTTCGCGTACATCGCCGCACGCATCAGCGGCAGGTAATTCTCCCAGCAAACTACGGCCCCCAATTTACCCAGTTCGGTGTCAAAAACCGGAAGCGTCGAGCCATCGCCAAATCCCCAGACCAGCCGCTCCGAAGCCGTGGGCATCACCTTCCGATGCTTGCCCAGGAAGTGCCCATCCGGTGCGAAGAAAAGCACCGTGCAGTACAAGGTGCCACCATCACGCTCGATCACCCCCACCACCAGATAGATGCGATTGGACAGAGCAGTCTTGGCGAGGCGCTCGACCGATGGCCCGGGCACGTCCACGCTGCTTTCCCAATATCGCCGAAAGTCTTCGCGACCCTCGTCAGTGCGCGATCCAACCACCGCACCAAAATCGAGTCCTCGCGGGTACGCCGAGACAAAGGCTTCGGGAAACAGCACCAGCCTCGCGCCCTTGCCTGCGGCCTCGCGCGCCAACGATGCCACCTTTTCCAGCGTTCGCTCGCGATCGAACGCCACTGGAGCTGCCTGGACAACCGCTACCTTGAACGGCATCTCGCCTTCACTGTGCCGCGCTTCCTGACATCGCATGCTTTGCGCTCCTAACCGCGCTCGCGAACTTTCCCACTATAGTTTCTTCGCTGCGTGAAGCCAAGCTGTGCGCGCTCCGTCAAACCGATGGTGTGGCACGAGCCTTGGTCCAAACCTGTCCGGTCGGCAAGACCGGACGGCAGGATCGGGATTCGGCATCCCAGGCCGTCCGATGGTATAAACACAAGGGTCGATTCCGAAATTAGAAGCAGCGGATCCGCAGAACGTCTCCGGACCGTCCTTGGAAACCGAGCTCGGGCGATTCCGGATTCTGCTGCCCAGAAATCGAGGGAGAGAAGAAATGTCGCTACGAATCAATGAAACTGCGCCGGATTTCACGGCGGAAAGCTCGCAAGGTCCAATCAATTTTCACGAATGGATTGGAGACGGCTGGGCCATCCTGTTTTCGCATCCGAAAGATTTCACGCCGGTATGTACCACCGAGCTGGGTTACATGGCACGGTTGAAGCCGGAATTTGACAAACGCAACACCAAGATCGTCGGCTTGAGCGTCGATCCGGTAAGCAGCCACGCGAAATGGCAGGCGGATATCGAGGAGACGCAGGGCGCCAAGGTAACTTACCCGATGATCGGCGATCCGGAACTCAAAGTTGCGAAGCTCTACGATATGCTTCCGGCGGCCAGCGGGAATACGTCGGAAGGCCGGACGGCGGCGGACAATGCGACGGTGCGGACGGTGTTCGTAATCGGTCCGGACAAGAAGATCAAATTGATGCTGAGCTACCCGATGAGCACCGGGCGTAACTTCGACGAAGTCTTGCGCGTGCTCGATTCCATGCAGCTGACGGCCAAGCACAAGGTAGCGACCCCCGTGAACTGGAAAAATGGAGATGACGTGATCATTCTCGGATCGGTGACCGACGACGAGGCGAAGCAGAAGTATCCGGAAGGATGGAAAGCGCCAAAACCCTATTTGCGGATTGTGAAGCAGCCAAAGTAACAAAAACCGTTATCGCAAGACGACTGGAATCAAAACGCGCCGCCGCGGTTTTCCCGGGGCGGCGCGGGCGTTTTTTCGGTCAGCGGGATTCCGCATTCGCGGAATGCGCCACCAGGTACCATTCGGTAGTTGGCGCGCGCTGGTATTTGAGGCGCGTGCGCGCGGCCTGCGCAGCGGCAGCGTTGCCCAGCTTTTCCTGAGCCAGCGCCAGATATTGCAGTGCCAGCGGTGAACGCGGGTCGGATCCGAGTTCGTCGGCGGCCGAGGCGAAGTCGCCTTGCGCCAGCAACAGGTAACCTCGAGCGATTTCGTAGCTGTTGGAGACGACGAGATCGCGCGATTGCGAGGCGAAGCGCTCGAGTTTGTTGATGGCTTCTTGCGCCACGGCGATTTGACCGCTTGCCGCAGCAATGCGCGCTTGTTCGCGGAGCACTGAGCTCCAGGAAAGATGACGGTCCGGCTCGCTCATTCCGGCGACCGGCTTCTGAACGCTGGCTTCTACCGCGCGAAGCTGCTCAAGCTCGCTGGCGGCATCGGGCGCCAGCGTGGCGCGTCCGAAAGCGATTTCAAATTGCGCGTAAGGCTCCTTCTGCCGGCGCGCGTCCTCCAGCAAGGAATCCAGCGCTTTGCGCCCCTGTTCCGGATGGCCCTCCCAGAAATAAGCCAGCGCTTTTTGATAATGCGCGTGCAAGCGATCGCGAGAATTCGTGGCCATGGCGTTGGCTTTGTCGTATTCGGCCCGGGCGCGCTCGAAATTGCCCATCAGTGTGTTGGTGTCGCCGAGACCGACCTGCGAGGTGATAAAATTGGTGATGATCCTCAAGGCTGCGGAGTAGTGCTCCAGTGAGCCCTGATCGTCGCCGGCGTAGCGCAAAACTTCACCCAACGAATCTTCCGGATTCGGCTGATTGGGTTCGCGTGCGGCGTAGCGCTTGAGGCAGCCGATGGCCTTCGCAGGATCGGGATCAGCGGTTTGCATGTAGGCATAACCGAGCATGTTCAGAGCCGGAGCAAAATTGGGATCGATCTGCTCGACCTTCTCCATCATGCGTAGCGAGCGATCGTAATCCTGCTGGACGTAAAGCCACTCGGAAGTCAGATACAAGACATGCTTGTCGTTGGGGAAATGGGCGAGGAGATCGTTCATCGCGCCTATGGCGGCGATGTTGTCGCCACGCTGCACGTCAACCAGCCAATTGACCAAAAGCTGCTCCTCAGGAGCGGCTTTGGGAGCGAGCTCTCTAGCGCGTTGCAAGGCTTCTGGCACAGGTCTGCTGTGATTGGCGGCGTACGACCACATGGCAAATGCCAGGGCGGAATGCGAATCCTTAAGAGCGGCTCTGTGGGCGGTATCGATGGACATGTCGAGCAAGACGTTTTCGTACTGATCAATGGCCTTTTCCAGGAGCTTGCGGGTCTCTTCCGAGCGTACGGAAATGGGCAGCGTGCCGAACAACGCTTTACGGTTGAGCGGCGCAATGGGTGCCACCGCCGCCGTGGGGACGGCGGCAACCTTAGTAGACGGGGTGGCTTCCCGTCGTGAAGCTTCTTCAACGTGTGCCTGGGCCGTGGCGGTCTGGGCCGTAGGGGCCTGCGCGTGGGCGTGCACTCCCAGCGCAGACGCGGAAAGGGCGAACAAATAGCGAGCGAACTTGGGATTCATCGACAACGCTCCCTGAGAGAGAAATGCGAAACAGGATGGCCTGGCATCCACCGTAGCGCCCGGAGATTGCGGGCCGATACTGGCCTCAGGGGCAGGTGTGCTGTTCAGTTAAGAGACGTATTGATGGATTGGCGACACCGCGGGCAGGCGCACGGTTGGACACAAGTCGCCAAAGGCGCACTTGTGCGGGTGTTCGCAACTGCCGATACTGCGGGTAATTCTCCTGAAAGGCCAAGTGCGTACGATGATCCGAAAGTCAACGGGCCCACGGCTAGGTCTGACCGCCGCTCTATTTCTAGTCGCGCTGCTGGCGTTCCCGGCATTTCCTGCAGTGAAGAATATTGCGGTGATCATGTCGGCCGGAAGCAAAACGGTGGACGTGCAGCTGGCCGAGCTGGTCAAACTTTGCAAAGGCTCACAGAAGGCCTGGGCCGACGGGCGAAGCTTCATGCTGGTGATGAAGGATCCGGTGGCTTCGGACATGCGTACTCCGGTGCAGAAACTGTTTGGAATGGCGCCTGCGGATTTGAAGGCGGCGGTCCCCAAGCTGAATGAGTCCCGGCAGCTGGTGAAGATTGTAGAGACCGATGAAGAGCTGCTTCGGACGGTGGAAGCAACCCCAGGGGCCGTGGGCATCGTGGACGTGTACTCCATCAACAGCGCCGTGAGAGTGTTGCGTGTGGACGGCAAACTGCCGTTTGATGTGGGCTACCCGCTGAAGGGAAATTGATCTTCGAGCACGGGAAGGATTGAGTGGTCTATGCGGTCGATAGTTTCTGAATTTTTCCAGCGACAGCGCAACTTTAGATAGAAAGACACCATGCCTACGATTCCGCGGCACCAGGTGCGCGCAGCGCTCGAAAGGCCGAGTACGCAAGCAGCACGACTGCGATGATCAGCGCAAACCACAAGAGAAGCGGGTGGCGTTCCGTGAACGGGCGCGGGTCCGCATAGTTTGCCGTGAGTTCTTCCCGGCCGAGGTTGGCGATTGGCAGCACTTTGTTGAAATCGAAGATGTGAGCGAAGTCGTACTGCGGTGCCGAAGCTCTGCTATTGCCGTAGATCAATCTGTAGGTGCGGTTGGGTTCGGCTTGGAAAGTAATGTTGCGTTCGATTCCGCGCAGTTCGAGAGTCAGATCGGTCAGAGGCCGATCGTTCCCGTTAACCACGTCAACGCACCAGAAACGCGCGAAGGATTCTGGAAAGCTAATGCGCAACGACTCCGCGAGTTTGCCTGCCTTCCTGAACCGATAGATCTCACCCGATGCCCGGAAGACCCAGTCCTGGTGATCCTCGCTGGTGCTGATGCGGACAGCCCGATAAAACTCCGGCTGACCGGTCGAAAAATCGACCTCGCTGACCGGGAAGTTGGGAGAGGCCAAGTCCGCGCACCAGCGAGCTTCGGTGGGTTCCGTGGCAGGTTGGGATGAAAAAACCGAGGGGATGGCGGTGCGTGGAGGCTCGGAGAAGGAGCGGGAGAGTACTTCAACGGAATCGACGGTGAACGGGCGGTCGGGATCGAGAATCCGGATGCCAAGAAAGCGCTGATTGGAATACCCCTCGAATTGAACGGTCTGGTTGCCATCGAGATTGTGTTTGCGAAAGCGAGAAATGGGGGAACGGGAATCGATGACGCGCCATCGATGAGCATCGTCGCTGACCGAAGTTTCGACCCAAAACATGAAATCGGTTTCGGGCGTGACGATTCGGTAGGTATTGAACCACGGCTCGGCTTGGAGGCGATCGAGGGTAACACCCCGGCTGTCGTCCAGAGGGGGCTTATCTGTCACGCCGATTACAATCTGCGTGAATTGGCCGGCGACAAAGCTCCGTTCCAGCAGGCGCGAGGGCAAAACCCGCGTCTCGGAATTTCTGCGCAACAAGTTGAGCGCGTACGGAACCTCCTGACCCTGGTCATCGATAACGCGAATATCGGATCCGTGCGCGTCGCTGCGAGCCAAGAGGTCAAACGGGAGCTTCAGTGAGAACGGGCTTCGTTGTTCGGCGGAAAATGTTTGTACGGTGCGCGAATAGTGCCAGGCGCGCCATTGGTGGGGAAGATCGGTGGCCGCGCAAAGAGCAGCGAGGGCCAAGACCGAGAACGTCGATGCGAGCCCGCGGCGGATCACGAGGAAGTCCGCTCGCGGGAGGCTTTGCTTTGATATAGGAAAGAAACGATTAGCAGTACCAACCCGAGAACCAAAAAGGAGAGGATGCGATAAAAGCGTTGCAGATAGGAACTGTCGTAGACGAAGACTTTGATTACGACCAAGCCGAAGAGCACGAGCGCCTGCCAGCGCAGTGGCGGGGACTGGCGCTTCATGCCGACAAGAATGAGGATGGAGGCGTAGACGGTCCACAGCAGCGACAAAGCGAGATGCTGGGCGAAGCCGGTGGCGAGGCCGCGCGACGTGGTCTGGCCGAAATAGTCCCAGAACTCCAGCGACAGCGCGAGAAGCGCGTAGAAGTTGATCGCGACTCCCAGCAGGCCAACTGTGCCTGTTTGTGGCTGGTTCGCGGCCGAAATGTGTTGGCGCGCGGCGAAGAGTGCGATGCCCATTGAGACGATCACGCCGAGATAGGTGCCAAAGCGCTCGTTCAGAAAGGCAGGTTGCGCGGGCAATGGCAGCGCGATCACGCGCAGCGCCGCGATTGCCAGTAACAGGAAGCCGGCGCCGCGCAACGCGGGCATGAGCGCGCGATAGCCGGTGTGAATGACGATCGCTCCTTCGAGCGCGAGAGCGAGCGTGATCCATTTGCCGTCGAGTCGAATCGGGATCGCCACAGTGACGAACGTGAGCGCCAAGCCGGCGAAAAGTTGTCGTGTGACCGGCCATTCGCCGGACTTGGGCTGCGGCACCAGCCGCGCCAAGACAATGTGTCCCGCCGACAGCGCCAGAACCAGAAGCGTCAGGGGCCAGCGGTACTCCGGCCAGAGCATGGCATACGCGGCTCCAAGGTAGGCCAGCGAGTTCAACGGCACAATGAACAAACCCACTTCATCGAGCGATGTAAAGCGCACCGTACGCAGCACCGGCAGAGCGCAATACAACAGGAAAATCAGCGTTGCGAAAATAATTGTGCGTTCCAGCTTTGCCGGCTGATAGAAGCTGGCGTACCAGCCCCAGAAGTAGATCTGCGTGAAAATAAAGGCGAGCGGCGCGAGCAATTGCCAGTCGCGGCGCGCGCCGATGATCAGCAGTCCACTGCCGAGAATCAGAAGATAGGTGAAGAGGGCGACCTGTTCATCCTTGCCGCTGCTGAGCAAGATCGGCGTCAAAAAGCCTCCGAGCAGCGAAAGCAGGGCGATGCGCTGGGAGTCACGCCCCAGCGCGATCGCGGCCATGACCACGGTAATAACGACCATCCCCGCCAAACCTACGTCCGTCCCGAAGAGCGAGTAGTAGCGGCAGCCCGCCCAGACCGATAGCAGTAGCGTCGCTTGGCCGAGGGCGGCGATGCCTTCGGAGAAGTAGGAGTAACCTTTGCCCAGGAGCCAGTGGCTCCAGGGAAGCATGGCGGCACCCAAGAGGGTACCGATAGCGACCCGGCCGGAAGGGCCGATCCAGTTATTGTCGAACGCATACTTGAGGAAAAAGGAGACTGCGACGATCAAAGCGAGAATGCCGATTCGGTTGAGCCAGCGACCGGCGATTAGACCTTCAAGGTCGGCTGAGGCCACATTCGCACGCGTGGAGGGCGGGTCCAATCGAGGCCCAGCAGTCAGACTGGCAGGCAGTATTGATCCGCGTGCTGGTGCGATCGTTGTTGACGCGGCTGGCGACGGGGAAGTGGGGGCCTGCGGTGTTGTCTGCACCGGTGTGGGCGGCGGCCTGACCTGTAGCGTTGGGGCGACGGATTCCGAGGGCGGACCAGCCTGCGATCCCCCGAGGGTCTGAACTGATTTCGCCAGCTGGCTCAGCTGTTGCTCGACGGAGTAGACGCGGGCAATCAGATCCTGGAGTCGGGCCGCTTGCAGCTGTTGTGCGAGCCGCTGCACCCGAACGAACGCCAAAATGGCGAGGATCGGCGTGGCGATAATCAACAGGCAAAGCAGGACAACGAGAATTGCCATTGTCGGCGATAGGTCGGGACGCCGAGATTAGAACACAGTGAGGCGGTAGGTACAACGGCGGGGGGCCCCTGCGTTAGGGTCCCCAAAATGGGAAATTCGCCCTCTCTGGTGACGCGGGAATGCCCTTTGGAGAAGGGCCTGTGGGGTTAGCGGCCTGCCCGGACGGACAGGTATTCCACAAGGCGGCCAGGCGAAGGAAAGTCAAAATCCACAGGGCGTGGAGAGTGTCTGTAAAGTATTGTATATTAGACTTTTATTTCGCTATCGCTGGTAAGTGTTGGGTACTAGAGCGCAGGTTTAAGATCAAAAATGTACCTTGCGTACCATCGATTCCGGCGCCCATTTCGTGTCAAATGGTACAGGTGCGGCGGTCACCTGGACCTTTCGATCAGGCTGCCGCATCAAAATACCCAGAACACAGTAAGCAGCCGTAGAGCGCAGTGCGGAAAGGGCCAAGGGACAGAATGAAGACCAAGACCAAGGATAACGGCCGGAAATGGATGTGGTGGTTCTTGGCGGTTGTCGTAGCGCTCCAGATGTATTTTGTGAAGGAGCTGCTGGCGGCCTTTGCGCTGTTCGCGATGGGGTTTGCGGCGATGGCTTTCGTGGTCGCCAGCGTGTATATGCTGCACAAGGGTTGGGAAGTGGCCGTCGAGCGCGTTGCTGAAAGCGGGCACCCCGTAGTGAATATGGCCCGGCGCGGCGCAGCTGCGGTCGAAGATTTGGCACGGCGTCCGTTGCGGCGCCCGGGATCGGAAACGGTTAGCTAGGCAGTCGCGATTTTGGTTTAACCAGAGCACCCAGGCCGGTGAATGAGAGCACCGTCCTGGCCAAGACCCAAAGAAGAGGCCAACCGGACTTGAGACCGGTTGGCCTTTTCTTTGTTCGGCGACGCTGTTGCGCTACCTTGCGGTGCCTGGTATGGGGCGGCTGAAGGCGACTTGATCGCTGTGCTACCCTTGCGCCGGTCGGGAGGGACGGCGATGGGTCATAAAGGCTTGAGACCAGTACTGGCGAGTGTGGCGATGGTTTCGGTGGCGACGGTAGTGTCGCTGGCGCCGAAGTTACCAGCCGCGTCACACGATCCGGCGCAGGGCGGAGGGAAGGGCAAAGAGGTTGCGCCAAGGAAGATCGCGATTCGGGCTGGGCGACTGATCGATGCCAAGAGTGATGCGCCGATTACGAATGCGCTCATCCTGATCGAAGGCGACAAGATTGTGTCCGTTACGCCGGGCGGTACGCCTCCCGTCGGTGTGGAAATGATCGACTTCTCCAAGGCGACGGTGCTGCCGGGCCTGATCGACACGCACACGCATGTGTTGCTGAACGGGGATATCACCGAAGAGGACTATGACGCGCAATTGCTAAAAACTTCGATTCCGTATCGCGCGATCTTGGCGGCGCGGAATGCGCGCATCGGGCTGGAAAATGGCTTCACCACGATACGAGACCTGGAAACCGAAGGCGCCATGTATGCCGACGTCGACGTGAAGCAAGCAATTGCACGGGGCGAAGTGCCGGGGCCGCGGATGCAGGTAGCCACGCGAGCGATGACGCCTACCGGCATGTATCCCCTGCTCGGATATTCCTGGGAGCTGCACCTACCGACGGGTGTGCAGTATGTCGATGGGGCCGATGGCGCGCGCAAGGCAGTTCGCGAGCAGATTTCACACGGTGCGGACTGGATCAAGTACTACTCGGACCGGGCCTATCGCTTCGAGGCTGACGGCGTACTGCACAGCATGGTGAATTTCACGGACGAAGAGGCCAAGGCGATCGTGGATGAAACGCATCGACTCGGCAAGCGCGTCGCGGCGCACTGCATCGGAAGCGATGGCATTGAGGCGGCGTTGCGTGCGAGCGTGGATACCGTGGAGCACGGCGATGGACTGACCGACGCGCTGATCAATGAACTGGTGAGGAAAAACGTGTATTGGGTGCCCACCATTACCGTCGGCGCATACGTGGCGCCCGGGCGGGGCGGGAACTGGACGCGAATGGTCGACACGGAGAAGCTGGCGTTTCAGAAGGCGCTGAAAAAGAACGCGAAGATCGCGTTCGGCACCGATGTCGGCGGCTTCGACTGGCGAGAAATAAATGGGGCGAAAGAATTCGGCTACTACGTGAATTATGGAATGACGCCAATGCAGGCCATTCGCTCAGGCACTTCGGTGGCGGCGGATCTGCTGGGATGGAGCGACAAGCTCGGGACCGTGGAGGCAGGGAAGTGGGCCGACCTGGTGGCCGTGACCGGCGATCCGCTGAAGGACATCACGGAACTGGAGCGCGTGAAGTTTGTGATGAAGGGCGGAGTAATTTACAAGAATGAACTGAAATAAATCGAAGCGCACAACAATCAGATCACATCACAGCGGGCTGGGCCGTGGCATCCCTAAGTTGAGGCGGTTTCCTTGCGGAAAATGACTAGCAGCAAATCCGCAAGTCGATCAGCCCCTGATGATGATCCTTCCCCCGGGCGGTAGCCCAATCATCGCAGACGACGCTACCCTGGCTTCATTTGGTGTAGACGAAGCGCACGCGGCCTCATCCGGAGCAAGGACAAAAGATTCGGTCGCAGGCAGCAATTTGTAATAGTAGGTCCCCGGCACTGCGTCCGGCGACACAAAGATCATCACACTTCCAAGGGCCGGCAAGAAATGGTCGACTGACAGCGGAGTGGTCTGAATCTCAATAACATATCCAACCGTGTCATCGTTTCGAAACAGGATCCGATCACGCTTGTTCACTTCAGGATCGTTGTCAGGCTGCCCGCCTGAAATGACGACGACCTTAGGTACCCGGGCTGTGAACCTTGATAGTCCCATGGATGTTCCGGCGCTCATGCCAGTTCTCCTCTCAAATCGCTTACTGCTTTTCGCTTTCGCGAAAACTCTTGTCGGTCACCAGATTTTGCAATCCGTACCTGGTCTGAAGGTTAGCTAAAGTGGCTCCGTTCTTCAGCGTTTCGTGCGCATACTGGAGGGCCGCTTTACGGTTGCCCAGCGCTTCGTACGTTTCGGAAACATTTGCAAGCACGATTGGGTCTTTAGGTGCCAGCTTGAGAGCGGCTTTAGCTTGCGCCAAGGCTTTTTCGCTTAAGTTTTCCTCGCTGTAGTAACGACCGAGCGCCGACTGGGCAAGCCCGTCGTTGGCGTTGAGTGTCACATATTGCTCGAGCAGCACAATGGCCTTCGATCGTGCTTGCGCGGCGTTGTCGTGGTCTCCGGCCCATTTGTAGGTTTCGGTCAAATAGGACCAGACGCGCCAGTCCTTGTCATTCAGTTCCAACGCCTTCTTAAGCATTGCAACGGCATCGGGGTATCTTTTTTGATCGGAATACAATAAACCGAGACTTGCGTACGCCGCGTAGTTCGGCGCGAGTGCGATCGATTTACGAAAGGCCGCTTCCGCTGCGGCTTGCGATTGCGGATCATCGAGTTCGGAATAGACCGTGCCGAGGTTTTGGTACGCTGCCGAATTGTCGGGGGTCAGCTCGATAACCCGCTTGAACTGACCGATGGCGTCTTGATGTCGGTGCTGGTCGTAGTAGTAGGCTGCGAGCGAGTTATATCCGCCCCAGAAGTCCGGACGAATGGCGATGGCGCGTTTGTAGCTGGCTTCAGCCTCGGATGCTTGTCCCAAATTTTCCTGCACTTCGGCCAGTCCATGTATCGCATCGGAATCGCGCGGGTTAATGTCGAGCGCTTTCTGGAATTCCATTAAAGCCTGGTCATTTTTTCCAAGCGTAGCCTGCACATGTCCCAGGGTTACGTGCGCGGACCCGATGCGCGGGTCTTTTAATATGGCTTTCTCGCAACTTTCAACAGCCAGCTGCAGCCAATCGGGACGGTGATCCGTCTGATACTTCAACCGATAGGCGGAGCCCAGGATGGCGTAACCTCTGGCAAATCCCGGGTCCGCTTGTGTTGCAGACAGAATCGTGGAAATGGCCAGATCGATATTTCCGGGCCTGTCGAAGCGCTGCAGGTAGCCCAGCGCTTTGATATAAGCCTCGTAAGAAGAAGGGACGATACTCGAGACGGAATCGAAGGACTCGTCCGAAGTCTTTACGCGCATTGCCTGAGCAAGGTAGCTGACCGCACGATCTTCGAGCGCGCCGAAATCGCCCGCGCGATCTTCCAGCCGAGTAGATCCAATCTGCCGCAAATGTTTGGCGTCGATCAGATTGATGGTGAGCGAAACGATGGGCCCGCTGCGCTGAAGACGGGTTTCCACGACAAGAGTCGCGCCCAGTTCGCGGAAAGCCGCGCCGGGATCTGCAATCTTGTGACTACGCACCATGCTGGCTGGCACGACCCAGAGCGACTGCTGTGCAGCCTGGAGATTTGACAGCCTGTTGGTCAAGGAATCGACGAACCCATCGGCTTCAGCCTGGGAGGCGCCGTCGCTTTCCAATTCTCCAAATCGCACCACGGCGATGTGTTTTTCTCCTGCATAGGCATAAACCAGGCCGGCGAGATGCTCGCGAACCGAAGGCACAACGAGCGAAGCCAGAAGGATAAGCCCGAACGCCAGAACACCAAGCAACGTGCGGCGCAAAACTTTACCTTGCGGAGTCGCCCACCGCGGCGTTGAGGCATTCTGGACGAATTGCTTGAGTTCGCGGGGACTCACCGTTCGAGTCACCGTGGGTTCGTCTAGAGGTAGCGGCGTGGCAGTGATTTGGGCCCGTGCGGCCTCGAGGTCTTGCACCATTTCGGTGGCGTTGGCGTAGCGGTGGGAGGCTTGCTTGGAAAGGGCACGATAGACAATCGGCTGGACGGGTGCCGGTACGGCGTCGACAGCCGAGGGTGGCTGATTGAGGATCGCGAAGGTCATCGCCGCGGTATTTGGCCGCAGGAAGGGGTGGCTGCCGGTGAGCATTTGCACCATCAGCACGCCGAGCGCCCAGACGTCGGCGCGTTGGTCGACCGGCTCGCCCAGAATCTGCTCGGGAGCCATGTAGGGGAGCGTGCCAGTATTGGAGACGCTTTGCGTAGCACTGGTAGTAGCAACCACGCGAGCTAGGCCGAAGTCGACGATCTTCGCGGTGTTGTCCATGGTGATGATGATGTTCGACGGTTTCACATCGCGATGGACGATATTCCGAGCGTGCGCGGCACCCAAGCCTTTGGCGATCTGCATGGCGTAGTCGAGGGAATCACGCACGGAAACGACGCCGCGATTGATCTTTTGCGATAGCGTCTCGCCTTCGTAATAGGCCATGACAATGAACAATTGGCCGTCTTCGGACTCTTCCATACCGTGGATCACGCCGATATTGGGATGGTCGAGAGCCGAGGCCGCGCGAGCTTCGCGAAGGAGCTGGTCCTTTTCGGTTTCGCTGAGGGCGAATTCGGTGGGGAGGAATTTCAGTGCGACCGTGCGTTCCAGTGTCAGGTCCACGGCCTTATAGACCACACCCATGCCGCCGGCTCCCAACTTTTGGGTGATGCGGTAATGCGAGATGGTTTGGTCCAGCATGGGGCTACAAGCAGAGGTGGCGAAATTCTAGGTTAGCAGCGCGGTTAAGTCAACGAGTGCTAGCCACGGCAAGGTCTTTAAACTCTTGCAATACCGAGGGTTGCCCGAGATCGCGGCCAAAACTCAAAGGCTAGAATTGACCAAACCTCGGCATAGAGCTGACCACGAAGGCAAGTTGTTGAGGTTCGCAGCGGCGCGGGATGGGCACGCCTAGAAAAACGCGGCACCACCGTCGACGTTGATCGATTGGGCGGTGATGGCGCTGGACTCGCCGGAGCAAAGAAACAGAGCGGCTCGCGCGATTTCGGCCGCGGTTTGACCGCGGCCTTGCAGCAGCGTGTTGAGAAATCCTTCTAGCTGTTCTTTGGGACTGACATTGAGCTTCTTGGCCAGCGTGGCACCGAGATCTTTGGACATGAGCGTCTCGGTTACCGGGCCGGGACAAAGCGCATTCACACGCACACCTTTGCGTGCGGCTTCCGCGGCGGTTACGCGAGTCAGCCCGAGCATGCCTGCTTTGGCCGCGGCATAGGCCGAACCCCAAGAGAATGCCGACTTTGCGGAAAGGCTCGAGATATTCAGGATGACGCCCGAGCCGCGCGCGTACATCTCAGGCAGCGCCAGCTTGCTGAGCACGAACGCCGCGCGCAAATGGACTGCGATGACCTTGTCAAATTCGTCCAGCGGATACTCTTCGACGGGTACAACCGGGCCGTAATGCCCCGCATTGTTCACGAGAATGTCTACTCGCCCAAACTTCTCGCGGGCTGCGTAAAAAACGCCTTCGCAGTCAGCTACTTTCGTCAAATCGGCGGTCGCGAAGGCCGCCACCTGCGCGCCGCCGCGTCCAGCAGCCCCCTTCGCAGCATTAATTTCTTTGGCGGTGGCCGAGAGTTCCGCTTCTGTGCGTGCGGTAAGAAACACGGAAGCGCCCTCATTGGCGAAGAGCTGAGCGATTGCTCGACCGATGCCACGGCCCGATCCGGTTATTAGAGCGGTACGATCGTTGAGGAGCATAGAAGTACCGAGGATAGTGGGAAGCTGGCGAGAGAAGCAAGAATGGTTGAGCCGAGCGAGCTAAGACTCGATTTGTAGATGGGCACCTGACGGACCCTGCGAGACAACAAAGATCGTCGACCCACATTGTACCGGCGATCAGATGTAATTCATGCAGCCCGAAACTGCGTGGGCAGCATCCAAGACGCAGTGTCGAATTCGATTACCAGGTAACGACTCCAATCGCTGTTCAGACATTCCGCATCTGAGCAGGCCCAGACGCGGCAAAAATTAAAACTGAGGTGTTTCTTGCACGTGCTGCGAGGATTCTTCGTTAGCCAATGTATCTTGGCAGTTGCCGCCGCAGTGATGTCTGCGGCAGGGTGCGGCGGAGGCAGCACCACTAGTGCGAGTAGTCCCACTACACCCAGCGCAAGCGCCACAGCGCCATCGATTACCACGCATCCCGCCAATCAGTCGGTGACGCAAGGGACCGCGGCCACCTTTACAGTGGCGGCCACAGGCACCACTCCGCTCCAGTACCAGTGGCGCGAGAATACCGCCAACATTGCCGGCGCTACTTCGCCGACGTACACCACGCCCGCGACTACCGCCGCGGACAATGGTGCGGTGTTTGATGTAGTGGTCAGCAATTCTGCCGGCAGTATGACCAGCTCTCCGGCTACGCTTACAGTGAACTCCAGCGCGTCCGGCGGAACGCCGCCCGCCAGCAATATAGATGTGGTTACCTATCACTACGACAATTTGCGCAGCGGGCAGAATTCCAAAGAAACGATTCTGACGCCGGCCAATGTCACTTCCGCGAAATTCGGACTGCTTGGTTCATTTGGCGTGGATGGCAAGGTAGACGCGCAACCACTGTATCTCTCTGGCGTTTCTATTCCCAATCAAGGCACGAAGAATGTTTTGTACGTGGTCACCGAACATGACACCGTCTACGCTTTCGATGCCGACAGTGTGAACGGCAGCACCAACACCATGCTGTGGTCCACCTCCATGCTAGGCGCCGGGGAAACCCCCAGCGACGATCGGGGTTGCGGGCAGGTGACCCCGGAAATCGGCATCACTGCCACCCCCGTGATCGACCGCGCGCGCAATGCCATCTATGTCGTGGCCATGTCCAAGTCGGGAAGCAGCTATTTCCATCGTATCCATGCGCTGAATCTGGCCACCGGCGCGGAATTGTTTGGAGGTCCCACACTCATCACCGCCACGTTTCCCGGCTCCGGCGCCAATAGCTCCAACGGCCAGGTTTCTTTTGACGCCAAACAATACAAAGAGCGGCCCGGCTTGCTGCAAATCGGCGGCACGATTTACACCACGTGGAGTTCTCACTGCGATATCGCCCCATACACCTCGTGGGTAATGTCTTACAACGCGGACACTCTCGCGCAGGTCAACGTGCTGAATCTGGTGCCCAACGGGAACGACGGCGCCATCTGGATGTCCGGAGCAGCGCCGGCTGCCGACTCTGCTGGAAACATTTACTTCATCATTGGCAATGGCGACTTCGGTACAACGCTAAGAACCGATGGATTGCCCGCCAACGGAAATTGTGGAAATTGCTTCGCGAAAATTTCTTCCACATCGCCGATGCAACTGCTCGACTATTTCGCTACGAATAACACCGTCACGCAATCCGGTTCCGACACCGACTTCGGCGCCGGAGGACCGCTGCTCTTGCCCGACATGGTCGACGCCAGCGGCGCCACCCGCCATCTCGCTGTCGGTTCCGGCAAAGACACCATCATCTTTGTGCTCGATCGCGACAGCATGGGCAAGTTCAACTCCGGGGCGAACTCCATCTATCAGCAGATCAACGGCCAGTTGGCTGGCGGCGTGTTCTCCAAGCCTAGCTATTTCAATCGCAACGTATATTACGGAGCGGTCGGAGACTCCATCAAAGCGTTTCCCATTTCCGCGGCCAAACTGGCGACGACGCCGTCATCACATACAAGTCACACTTTCCCGTATCCCGGTGCGACGCCCACTATTTCCGCGAATGGCACCACGGCGGGAATCGTATGGGTGGTGGAGAACGGCAGCAGTGGCGTGTTGCACGCGTATGACGCTACCAACTTGGGGACCGAGCTGTACAACTCCAATCAAGCCGCCGCAGGTCGCGATCACTTTGCCGACAATAAATATGTGACCCCGATGGTGGTGAACGGAAAAGTTTTCGTGGGCACGCCCGACAGTGTGGCGGCCTTCGGTTTGCTTCCGTAATCCCGGCGTCAAAAATGAAAGGGGCATGCAATGAGCATGTCCCCCAGTTTCTGCAGAAGGCCGGTTTACTTCTGCGGCTTCAGGTCCTTCAACAATTTGTGCACCAGGCCGTTGATTTCGTCCTGCGTTAACGTGAACGTCTCGCGTTGGACGGGTTTTTGCCCGATCGCGCGATAAACCCCATGCCTGGTCGATTGCTGCAGCATATCGAACACGATCATCCCTTCGCGGAAGCGAATATGTTCGTAGCCGATTGCCGGGGGGCCCCAGCCCCACGCTTCGTAGCAGCGGAACGGGCCACAAACGAGGCCGGGGTAGCCGCCGCCCGGATACACGGTTTGCACCGTTTGATTGCGGCGCTCCACCGCGAAATGGTAATCGACTAGAAAATCGGCAGTGGCCGGGTCGCTGATCTGCTTCAGCCCCTTTTCACTCAGAGCCTGACCGATCGAATTCTTGACGCGGTCCTGAACCATCTGATTATTGGCTTCGTTTTCGTGGGCGCGCGCGGCATCGGGGCGGGGAATCGTGTCGTGCGAGACAATCGGCCGGTTGTCGCGATTCCGCGCAGCCGGCGGAGGGGCGTCGGGGCGCCAAGCCCACGTCTGGCCTCTCGCGATACGAACGTCGGGGTCGCGCGTGATGCGCACATATTCGTCGCATCCGGCAAGCCCCAAACCGAACAGACAAGCGGTCGTCGTCAGCAGGGCCGCTTTCATCGGCACGGATCGCAAAGATAGCATCGCCAGAACCTCCCAAACCTACGCGTACTCATCCCACGGTATGGAACCCTAGAGCGTCAGGATAGTTGCGCCAGATGGGATGTGATGGAAACGGTGGCGACGCCTTATTTCCGCGCGCACCAACTTAACAGCGGATACCGCGCGAGAAGGGAGGTGAAACTAAGAAAAATCGCGCCGCATCGTGGGTGGCTTCAGTCCCAATCTTTAAGCTTCGGCCACAGATCGTGCAGATCCATTTTCAGACCACGCCCCAGCTGCACCGGAAGATTTTCCTTGGGCAGTGCGTAGCGATGGTTGATCTCGGCTACCGGCTCTAGAGACGAAAATAGCGGCTTGGCCTTTTCCGGGTGCTCCGATCCCACCAGGATCATGATTTCGCCGGTGTACTCGCGCGGCCCCCACAGAAAATAGCTCTGGTTCGGGCAGATGGCCGGTGGAAGTCCGTATTTCGTCCCAAACAGATCAATCGCGCCTGCTTCGCCATAGTTATTTGCATAGATCGCGGTTTTGCGGCGCTCCTCTTCGGGCAACGAGTTGTACACCCGCGCGACGGTCTCAGCCATTTCCGGCCAGCCAAACTCGTCAGCGTAGTGCTGCGGCAACACCGCGCCCATGTGGATGTGCTCGGAGCGGGGAATCTGGAACGGCAGATGTTGTTGATAGCGCAGGTAGGCTTCTACGGGCAGCAGCGGCAGCGTGACCGGCAACAGCGGCAGAATCCCTAACACGACCAGCCACGCCACGGCTCCTACTTGGAGTCCCACGCGCACCCGCGATTTGCTCGCAAAACGTGCGGATCGCAACCAGCGCTCTACAATCACGCCGCCGGCGGCCAGTACAAGCGGATATGCCGGAGCGGAGTAATAATTTTTCCCGTGCTGTATCAGAAAAAATCCAACAGTGAACAGGAACGCCCATCCGAATACCCGATATGTCTTGGTTTCACGCCCGAAAAAATAGTAGAGCAGGCCAGCTAGCCAGAACGGCAGGCTCACCGGGGACATCAGCAGGATCTGTTGCGCGATGAACTGGGCTGGTGTCGGGATAATATCTCGGCCGGTCGTCCGGATATTGTGCATTAGCTCGAAAAACGGCCAATGATGCGCCACATTCCACACGAAATTGGGAAGGAAAATCAGAAATGACACCGCGCCGCCGGCCAGTAGCCACGGCGTAAACAGCAGCTTGCGCTGCGGCGTCAGCAGCAAGCCGGCGAGCAGCGCAAAGCCAAATACCGCCATCGAATACTTCGTCTCCATTCCGATTCCGGCGATCGCCCCAAACGCGACCCACAGCCTCGGTTTTTCCGTCTTGATCAGCCGCAACAATACGAACGCACTGCCGAGCCACAGGAGCGGCTCGAACGCATTCATGGCGAATTGATGATCGATAGCCCACCACACGCCGGGCGTCACTCCCAGAACCGCCGCGAGGGCGATGCCGAATCGTTGCGCTCCCAACTCCCGCGCGAAAGCCGCGATCAACAAGATACGTGCGCAGCCCGCCAGAACTGGCCAAATCAGCAACGCCGGCAGCGATATGCCCGTAACATGCAGTGCGATCCAAGCGATAGCCACGATCAACGGCGGGTGATCGACGTATCCCCAATCCATGTGCCGCGCGCACGATAAGTAGTACAAGGCATCGCGAAAATAGCCGTACTGCGTCGACGTTGCCATGTGCAACGCGAAATAGATCAGCGCGATGATCGCGGGAATAAACCACCAGCGTTGCGAGAGGGTCGGCCCGTCATTCATTGGGAAGGCACGCGAGGACCAGAATAACAGACGAGTGCAAGAACAGGCCGTGCTTCAGGGATTCCTACGAACGAACTAGATTCCAGTCCAGGGGCGGGGTAGTGAGCGGCCAGAAATCGGGCGCTGGGGTATCGAACGCAAACGCCACGCCGAAACCGCCACTCGGCAACTCGTCGACGCGCACTACTCGACAGCTCTCCTCCTTGTTGGTCAGCGGGTTGACTACCACGATCGGCTGTCCCACCAGCACTTCCATTTTCAGCTTGAAGAGCCCGCCATGCGCGTTGACCACTGAGGTAACCGTTTCTTCCTGAACCTGTTCCCGCTCGCGGGTTTCCGCCAACACAATCACCGGTATGCTCAACTTCACCCGCTCGCTACGCCGCTGCTCACGATTCGATCTGTCTCCCAAGACACTCTCCAAACTCCGACCTGAGGCCAAGGCTAAGGGAGAACGCCACTTACCCACCACGAAAGCTTGGCTTGGTTCGTAATCCAAGCACGCGGGGTAAATCCCAGGGGCAGCATCCTTGGCTGCCAGTTCAGCCCTGCCGAGGCACCATTTTATCAAGATAGGCCGAGCTTGCGTTCCAGGCGCGAACATACTTCCGGCCACTCCCCATCCACGATACTGAAATATACCGTGTGACGGATTCTTCCGCTGGAGGTAATCATGTGATTGCGAAAGGTGCCCTCTTCGCGCGCCCCGATGCGCAAAATCGCGGCACGCGATTTCGCATTCAGCGAATCGGTCTTTAGCTCCACGCGCATGCAGCCCAATGTTCCAAAGGCGTGCCGCAGCAGCAGATACTTTGACTCGGTGTTCACGGCCGTGCGCTGCCACGGCCGCGCGATCCAGGTCCAGCCGATCTCCAGGCGATGATGCGCGCGTTCGATATTCGCGTACCGGGTGCTGCCAATCACGCGCCCGGTGGCTTTCTCAATCTGCGCAAATGGCAGCGCCATTCCGCTGGCCTGATCCTTCAATGCGATCTCCACATACTCCGCCATTTGTTCGGGCGTCTGCACGGGAATCGGAATCCATCGCCACAATTCCTCATCGAGCCCGACTTCGCACAGCCCCTTCAAATGTGCTCGCGTCAGCGGCTCCAGCCGCAAGTGCTGGCCCTCCAGCACGGTGGGCTCGATCTTCATTTCGCCATGCATGCGTTAAAATGTAGGGGAAGAGATGTCGAACGAACAGCACCAAAATGGAAGATCGTGGTCGTAGCTGAACTTGCCGCCTACGCGCGCCTTTCCGCTTCCAGCACGCAAACCGGCGACTTTGTCTGCACTGCACACGTCAGCGCAAAGCCGGCTTGCTCAAACAGGCGTGCAAAGTCCGCCTCGGTGCGTTCGCGGCCGCCCGGCAATAGCAACATCTCTAGGTCCAGCCACTTCGCAAAACTCGGCTCATTGCCGGGAGTGAGCACTGCTTCGACCAAAATCACCTTGGTCCGGCCTCGGCCCGCTTTGTGGCAATTCTTCAGAATCGTCAGTGCTTTTTCATCGCTCCAGTCATGAATGATGTGTTTCATGATGTAAGCATCGGCGGCGGGTACTTCGGCAAAGAAATCCCCGCCCGCGGTTTCACAGCGGCCCGTAAGCCCGTGCTCGCTGATCCGCGATTTCGCTCCGGCGTGTACGTGGTCCAGATCAAAAATCACGCCGCGAATTGCCGGGTGCTTCTTCAAAATCATCGTCAGCAAATGGCCATGTCCGCCGCCAATATCTACAAGCGTTTTGCCGTCCAGATATGAGAAGTCGTAAGCTTCCAGCACCGCCGGCGTCAGCATCTTGCTGAACGTGGTCATCGCGCGGTTGAAGACTTCTCCGAGCTCTTTGTCCTTCTGGAGATATCCGAAGCACGACTCTGCGAAAATCTTCTCGACCACGGTCTCGCCGGTTTTTACCGCATGCGACATCTCGGAATGCGTCTGAAAGTGAAAGGGATTGTCCAGCCAGAGAACCATATCGTGGATGGAATCGTCCCGGTCCGCACGTAGCAGTTCACCCACGGCAGTCAGTTCGAAACTGCGCGGCGCACTCTCGTTAAAAACACCTGCACTGGCCAGTGCTCGAAGCAATCGGTACAGTGAATCTTCATGGCTGCCAGTGGTCCGCGCCAAATCCCGTGTGGACTTTGGCCCATCCTTCAGCAAGCCCGGGATTCCAAGCTTGGTCGCCGTATACAGCGCGCTCGACACCATGTATCCCGAGGCTAGTTGCATTAATTGCTCAGATGGCTGTGGGCCCTGCTCACGGCCTGGTGTGGACATTTGCTTCTTTCCTCCGCAAAGTGCCGCTACTTTACCGCAGGTTGACCGAATGCAGAAGCACACCACCGCCGAGAGGCCGTTCTTGCGAAGCGTGTAGGCCGATAGGCTAGTGAATTTCGAAGTGAAAAATATCCACCACGACATTGGTCCTGCGATTCAACAAGACGATGTGTCCCCCTACCAGGACGTTCGCACAGTCCGGAGGTGGCGGTGGCAGGCGCCGCTCCAGATCCACTGGAACGGGTTGCACCTTTTTTTGCAGTCCGGGAGGCAAGGTTCCGCGCCGCACAAGCTGCTTTTCCAGTCCCGGAGGTAGGCGATCCTTCTTGGCCAGTCCCGGAGGTAGGTTGCTCTCATGAACCTCATACCACCCGCGCATCGCTTCCTGGTCGCGATCCCCGTAGTAGTGGGCGTCGTCATTCGCGTGCTTGTTGTGGCCTTTCCCTTTGCCTTGGTCTTTGCCCTGGGCCATCACGTGCGGGCTGGAGAACAGGAACGCTCCGACGGCACAGGCCAGCATCCATTTTCGCGCTTGCATGGTTCCTCCGTATCGGTAGCTGAGTACTTCAACGCTAGACCTCCGATCCGATTGCCACAAACCTGGAATGGACCGATGTGTCGTTCCGACGACTTGGCCCTATGGCCAGCGGGCAGAGTCATTTACGAGGAGATTGCAGCACCTCTGAAAAGTGCCCGCTCTCGCCCGGGTGAGGTATGATAGAGTTTTAGGAAATTACACATTTAGGATGATGATGGCGACCGAGAAGAACGGAAAGGTACTACTGCGAGTCAGGCCGCGCGGGTTTTGCGCCGGGGTGGTCCGTGCCGTGGACATTGTTGAGCTGGCACTGGAAGCTTACGGCTCCCCGGTCTACGTGCACCACGAGATCGTCCATAACACCTATGTTGTAGAGCAGTTACGGCGTCGCGGCGCCATTTTCGTCGAGACCATCGATGCCGTTCCACACGGCGCTGTGTTGGTTTTCAGCGCCCACGGCGTCCCGCCCACGGTCCGCCAGGAAGCCAAGGATCGCGAACTCCGGGTTATCGACGCCACGTGTCCGCTGGTCACTAAAGTCCACCTGGAAGCCCTTAAATTTGCCCGCGAAAAGCGCACCATCGTCCTGATCGGTCACCGCGACCACCAGGAAATCGTAGGGACCTCCGGCGAAGCCCCAGATCGCACTATCGTCGTCGATTCGGTCGCCGCCGTGGATGCGCTGGAGGTCGAGGATCCCGAAAAGCTTTCCTTCCTGACGCAAACGACATTGAGCCTCTACGATACGCAGGAAATCGTCGCCCGGCTGCGGCAAAAATACCCGGCCATCCAAGGTCCTGCCAGCGATGACATCTGCTACGCAACACAAAATCGCCAGGAAGCCGTCGAACAAGTAGCGAAGGACGTGGACCTGATCCTCGTCGTGGGCTCGCCGAACAGCTCGAACTCCAACCGCCTGGTGGAGGTTGCCAAACGCAGGGGCGTGAAGGCGCAACTCATCGATTCCGCGAAAGACATCGACTCAAGCTGGCTGGATGGCGTCGAGCGCGTTGGTTTGACGGCGGGAGCCTCGGCGCCGGAAGTGCTCGTCGAACAGGTCAGCAACCGGTTGGCGGAATTCGGATTCACGGATCAGCGCGATCTCGATCTGATCCGCGAAGACGTGCGCTTCACGCTGCCGCCAGAGTTAGCAACGATCGCGGCCGCCCCGCGCCGCTAGTTTTGGGTTATGTGGACGCCGGGTTTTAGCCCGGCGATCGTTGACTGGGCCAGGGAAATAGGGGAACGCCGCTAATGGGGCGCAACGCGGCGAGGCGCAAAACCAAACAAGGAGCGAATCTTGGCGGTCAAAATCGTCCGTCAGCCGAAGAAGATTGCCCTGATCGGCGCGCCTTCCAGCGCTGCCGCCTTGCTTCCGGGAACAGAAAAAGCTCCTGCGGCACTCCGCGCCGCCGGCTTGGTCGCGCGCCTGCAAGATGCGGGGTACGAAGTCGTCGATTACGGCGATTGCCCGCCACGCCTGTTCGCCGATGACGACGAGCATCGCCGCGCGCGAAATCTCCCCGCGATTGTTGCCGGACTTAACGATCTAAAAACGCACGTTGAAGTCGCCACGAAAAGCGGCGCGCTTGTTCTGGTTCTCGGCGGCGATTGCGCACAATCCATCGGCGTGATCGCCGGAGCCCACCGCTACTACAAGCACATCAATCTGTTGTGGATGGATCGTGACGCCGATCTGAATACGCCGGCCACCACGCCTTCGGGCCGCATCGACGGCATGGTCGTTGCCCATATCATCGGCAAAGGCGCGCCTGAATTGGTGCGCTTCTGGGGCGAGCCGCCATTGGTCCGCGAGCCGGACATCACGCTGTTCGGCATCGATCGTCTCGATCCCGGCGAGCAGGAATTGCTCGGCAAATCGCCGTTGCGTCACGTACTTGCGGTCGACATCCAATCCAAAGGCGCAGTCGCGGCAGCAAAAGACGCGCTCGCACACCTACACGCAGATACTCGCGAATACGTGCTGCATCTTGATCTCGACGTGATCTCGTCTGACGATCTCCCGGCGGTGAGTGTCCCCGGCAGCGGCGGCCTCACTTTCGCAGAAGTCCGCGCCGCTTTCATCGAATTCGCTCGCCACAAAAACTTGCTTGGATTTGACGTCGCTCAATTCAACCCTGGCAACGATGTTGACGGCGCTCATGCGAAGAGAATCGTCGATTTGTTGGTCGAGGCCTTGTCCGCACGTCTCGAGTCGACCCAGGCACCTGCCGCTCCGGCCGCGACATCTCCAGAAACGGAACTCGTCGCTGAATCACCTTCCGATCCGGCGCATTCCGATGCCGCGCCCGCAATGGAGCCCGCTTCTTCTTCCGCTCCCGATGCCGAGCCGCCCGAAAACGCTTTCGGCGCTTCAGAATCCTGACTGCCGGATCGCCGCTGTTGACTTTGGTTGCAATCACAACCAATCGCTAGTCCCGCGGCTTCAAACGTTCCCATCCGCTCATGGCATTCTCCAAGTTTCGCGGCGCCGAGCACCTGCACCAGCGCGGCACGGTAGCAACTCGTTTTGTCCAAAGGGTCCCGTGTAAGACTCGAATCGTGCTTCCGCAAAGCGGATATTCCAAATCGAGTAGGCGTTAGACTTCCAGCAGAGTCCAAATATCCGGAGTCGCGGCCCGGTGGGGCTGGTCGGAGTCTTCCTTGTATTCGTTCAGTTTCATCTCTGTGCTCACCGGCGCAGCAGCCGATCGCTATTCATGGCTGTTTGCAGCGCCAGGCACGCTATTCCTGTATTACCTCGTCGCATGGGTGTCGATCGGACGAGAGCCCGAACCCGGGCCGCTGGTCACAAGGTATGCGCCTCCGGACGGATTTTCCGCGGCGGCGATTCGTTTTCTGACCACCACGGGAAGCGATGGCCGCAGCTTTGCGGCGGTGATTGCGCAGTTGGCCGTCAGCGGTTGCGTCCGCGTAGAGCCCGAAGACGGAAAGTACAAGATTTCGCGTTTGCTGAGCGGCCGCCGCGTCGAAGCCGGTCTCGCCCCGGAGGAGAAACGAGTGCTTCGCATGTTGTTCGAGGACGGACCAGTGATCGAGATGACCGCGTCCCTGGACCAGCGCAACACCGCGCGGCAAGGCCGCTACGTCTTCCACATCCAGGAAGAATTGAGCAAACGTCTGACGGGGAAATATTTCACGCGACACGTTGGTGTGATCGCGGCGGGAATGCTGGCCTCGGTGATCATGGCGCTGGCGTCAGCGGCGACGGTCAAGACGCGCGGCACGTTTGACACCGCCATGGCTCTGTTCTTTACGGTTTGGATGCTGTTTTGCGGGTTGACGCTGGGCATGATCGTGGAAGTGAGCTTTGTCGCGGCGTGGCGCGCCACCGCGCGCGCGGGTACCAGTTGGCTGAAACTGCTGCCGGGAACCGCCGCCCTTGTGGCGTTCGCCGCGGTGATCGCATACATGTTGCGCCAACTGGCGCATGAGGTCTCTCCGGCGCTCTCGCTGATGATTGTTGCGTTCCTGGCTGTGAATCTGGGCTGGGCGCCTTCCTTCAAGCGCACGACGCGCGAGGGGCGGCGAATTCTCGATGAGATTGCCGGATTCCGATTGTTCCTGGAGAAAGTGGAGCAGGACCGGTTGGACAAGCTGAATCCACCCCAGGAAATTCTGCAAGAGCGTGAGAAGTATTTGGCGTACGCGATTGCATTGGAAGTGAAGGAAGCATGGGGCGATCACCTGGCGCAGACGTTCTTCGCGTCGACGACGATGAGATGACCCGCCGGCGGTTTTTCCTAGATGGCGCGGAGTCTAAGCCGTCGTCGTGAAGAGCTAGCCCTTAGCTCAGCCCGCCTGGCGTTTCGCCTCGGAAACTTTCTTGTCGCGCTTCCGGAGATAGCGGGCCAAGCCAAGGAACGAGAGGTCGAGGCCGCCAGTGAACGCGTGGTGTTCGGATTCAAAGGTACCTAATTTTTCGTCCATTTCGGAGCGGCATTCTGCGATGAAGGCGGCTTGGGCCGCTTCGTCGCTGGCGCATGTACGTAAGAGTCGATCGGCGAGCGCACTCCATCGGTGCAGCCGTTCACGAAAGCCCGCGAGATCCTTGGAAGGATCTTCAGAGTAGCCGTAGTGCGTGAGGAACAGACGCGCGGGCTTGCGGCCCAGAATGGTGGCGAAAGACCTATCCCAGATTTCCAGATCGATGTCCGGTGGAGGCGTGGCCGGCAGGATAAACGGTCCATTGTCGATGTGAATGCCGCCGGTGTCGCCCACGAACGCGACGCCATTGGACTCGTCGAAGTAGCTGACATGATGCCAGGCATGCCCCGGCGTGTACTCCACCTCGATCTCGTTGTTGCCCACACGGATTTTCTCGCCGCCTTCCAGTACGCGCAGGTTTTCCTTGGGCACCGGCAGCGTGTTGCCGAACATTTGCGGCAATCCTTCGCCCCACAAGCGCGTCGCGCTGGCCACCAGTTTGGTGGGATCGATCATGTGCGGAGCGCCGACGCTGTGTACGTAGACTTGCAGGCGGGGATTTTCGCGCACCAGCGCCCCGGTTCCTCCCGCGTGGTCCAGGTGGATGTGGGTAACGAGGATGGCGTCGAGATGGCCAACAGTCAGCCCGCGGGAGGCAAGTTGCTCGCGGATGGCAGGCAGCGTCGATTCCGGGCCAGGGTCGACAATCGCACAATGGCCGTCGGACTCCAGCAATGCCGCGGCGATTGAATGCGGACGGCCCATCCAATTGGTGTCCAGAATGGAGAGATTGGTCATGGAGCGATTATAGCTTGGCGAGAAGGATAGGTCGCTGCCACGTGTTTTTCAGGACGCGATCTGCGCTGCTCGTAATGCGCTACTCGTAGCGCAGCGCTTGTGTCGGAGCTATGCGCAAGGCGCGGCGCGCGGGTACATAGGCCGCCAGCATGGTCACCACAAACAGCGACGGTACCACAACGATGTAGGCGATGACGTCTATTCCGCCGGCATTGAACAGCATCGAATTCATCAGCTGCTCGACGCCAAATCCCATCACTATCCCGACAGCTGCTCCAATAGCTACCAACAAAAGGCCTTTGCCCATGACCAGCCGCAGTACGTCAGAGCTGGTCGCGCCAAGCGCCATGCGTATGCCGATTTCGCGGGTCCTGCGGCTCACGTTGTACGCCACCACTCCGTACAAACCAGCGATCGCTAGTACCATGCCCACTGCGCCCATAGTAGCCACCAGGTTCACGGCGATCCCTGGCCCTTTCACGGCCTTGTTGAGGTAGTAGTCCTCGTAGGTCATGGTGTGTAGCATCGGCATGTTGGCATCGAGAGTACGAACGACGTCCTTTACGGATTGCACCAGCTGCAGCGGATCGCCGTCCGATCGCAACAGCAGCACCATCCGCGCAACAGGATGCTGAGCCAGCGGCATATACACCAAATCCATCGGCTTTTCGAAAGTGTTTTGAAACTTGATGGTCTGCGCGACGCCCACAATCTCCACCGGCGTGCCGGCGCTGTTTTCGAGCCGGATATGTTTGCCGACCGCATCGTCGCCCGGCCAATAGTGTTTCGCGAACTGCTCGTTCACCACAGCCACGCGTGGCGCCTCGCTGGAATCGGAGTCGCGGAATCCCCGGCCGCGTAAAATCGAAATCCCCATGGTTTCGAAGTACCCTTCATCGACGGTGTTCATCGGCGAGGTGTAACTCTCGCGATCGCGGGGCATCTGGAAACCGTTCGGCACAAAGGCCACGCTGTCGAGGTCAAAATCGTCCGTTCCGAGCGGGACGTTTTGCGTGAGGGTTTCGCTCCGCACCCCCGGGGCTTCCCGTATACGTTCGGCGAGCAGCTTGTAGAACTGCTTGGTTTGGGCCGGGTTGTACTGCATCAAGCGCGGATCGAAACCGGTCATAAGCAGGTGGTCTTTTGCGAAGCCCGTTCCGTCCAGCATGCTGTGCTGAAAACCTCGGACCATCAGGAAAGCAGCGGTCAGTAGCATCAGGGAGGTGGAAACCTGCGCCACTACCAGCACGTTGCGGCCCCACAGGCGTTTGCGTCCGGGCAGATCCACATCGGCAGATTTGAGCCCGTTCACCAGGTCTGTCCGCGAACTTTGCAGTGCCGGCACCAGGCCGCAAGCGAGGGCGCTCAAGAGGGACAGCGCGAGGCTCGCAATAAGGACGCGGGTGTCCATCCGGAATGGTATGGCCAACGGTAAATCGGTCATGAAGACGACGTTTTGTTGGCTCTGGAACCACGCCACGACGCCGTAACCTACGGCGACTCCCAACAATCCGCCCAAGGAAGCGAGAATCAGGCTTTCCGTTAACAGCAGGCGGACCAGGCGAAACCGGCCTGCTCCAATCGCCAGCCGCACCGCAATTTCGCGTTTTCGCGATCGAGCACGGCTGAGGAGAAGGCCGGCAACGTTGGTGCAGGCCACCAGCAGCACGGCCAGGCCCAGCGTCACAAAGATCACCCCGAATTTCCAATTGACGTCGTCACCTCGAGTACGCATCTCAAATTGCGTGTGGACTGCCGCGCCGCGTCCGCGGTTGAGCTTGGGATATTCGTGCTCGAAGTTTTGGGCGAGTACCGCGATTTCATTCTGTGCCTGCTGAAGCGTCGTGCCGGGTTTCAACCGCCCCCTCACCGCCAGTTCGCGATCGTCCCGGTCTTCGAAGAAATTCTTCTGGGTGTTGGTCGAAAAGACACGCGCCATCGCCAGCGGCATATAGAAGTCGGGATGTCCGAAGATCAGCATCCCCGGGAAGGTTTCTGGAGCCACGCCAATTACGGTGAACTCCTTGCCGTTCAGGCGAACCGTCCTGCCCAGAACCGCTGGGTCGCTCGCGAATTCGTGCTTCCAGAAGTTTGGCCCGAGCACCACAACCGCATCGCGACCCGGCACTTGATCTTCGTCTTCGCGAAACCCGCGCCCGATTCGTGGCTCCACTCCTAGCACCCGGAAGTAGTTACCGGAAACCATCATTCCGCCCTTGATCCGCGGCGTGGCTCCAGGTTCTGCGCTGAAACCCACCGCCTCCATCGCCGCATTGGCAATCACGCCTTGGTAGCTGTTTGTCTTGTCACGGATGTCCAGGTACTCGCGATACGACAATTGATCGAAGCTACTGTCCTGGGTCGTGCTCACCAATGTCACCACGTCGTCCGGCTGCGACACCGGGTACGGCCGGAAGATCAAAGCATCTACCATGCTGAACGTCCCCGCGGTCATTCCGATCCCCAGCGCCAGCGTGATCGCCACGAACGCAGTAAGCCCCGCCGTGTGGCGCAGGCTCCTGATCGCATAGCGCACATCATCAACGAAATCCGTCAGCCAATGAATGCGCCGCGTGTCTCGAATCTGCTCCTTCTGCTGTTCCAGACCGTCCATCGCGCGCATCGCCGCATACCGCGCTTGTTTCGGAGAAAGCCCGCTGGCAACTCCTTCCTCGATTTTGTGCTCGAGGTGAAACTGCAACTCCTCATCGAGCTCCTGCTCCACTCGGCGGCCGCGCAGAATCGATTTCAGCCGCAAGGGCAACGTATACCACCAGTGTTCCATGCGCATGGCTCCGTTAGGCCTCCGATATCTGGATGACTTGCGAGATGGCCGCCGACAGCCGCCGCCAGTTCGCCGCCTCCGCTTCGAGCTGCCGCTTTCCCAGTCGTGTGATCGAGTAAAATTTCGCGCGCCGATTATTTTCCGTCTGCTTCCATTCGGCGGTGATCCAGCCTTCTTGCTCCAGCTTGTGTAGTGCCGGGTACAGCGATCCTTCGCTGACCTGCAGCACGTCGCCGGAGATGGATCGCAGGCGGAGGCTGATGGCCCATCCGTGCAGCGGCTCCAGCCCGAGAATTTTCAGAAGTAGCAGGTCCAGGGTGCCTTGCACGAGGTCGTTGGGTTTGCTCATATCGGTTTCCGAGAGGAATATACTCCGTCTTCTCTCGGTAAGCAAGGGGAATGTCGCAGCCACGCGCCACGGATCCCTGAGAGGTTTTGGGCGCAAGGAAATAAATTAGGTGGCACACGGTCGCCAAATGGGTTCCCGTACTTCTGTAACCTCACGGCAGGCCTTTCATCTGGTCGGGTGGTGACCCTTGACTAGGATTCTGGCTATTTCCGGCAGTCTGCCAAGGCTCTTCTAACACCGCGGTTCTCCAGGCCATAGCTGTGCTCGCGCCCGTGGAAGTCCAAGTAGTCCTCTATTCCGGCCTATCGCAGCTTCCGCCTTTCAACCCCGATCTGGACACCGAAACTCCGCCACCGGCGGTCAGCGAGTTCCGTAAGCAGCTGCTGGCCAGCCATGGAGTCCTGATTTCCAGCCCGGAATACGCGCACGGCGTTCCCGGTACGCTCAAGAATGCGCTGGATTGGCTGGTGCGGAGTGGTGAGTTGTACGAGAAGCCCGTGGCGCTGATCAACGCCTCGCCGCGCTCGACCCACGCGCAGGCATCTCTTGCCGAGACTTTAGCTACCATGACTGCCAGGCTGGTTCCCGATGCCTGTGTGACCGTAGCCCTGCCCGGCAAGCAGCTGGACGCATCTGCAATCTGCAGCCGCCCGGAGATTTCGCGCGCCCTATCGCTTGCGATCGCCGCATTTGCGCGCGTCGTTGTTCCCGTGCCCAGCCGCTAGCGGTCCTCGCTATTCGATGCGCAAAGCACGGTTCGGATCGATGGTGGCGGCACGCCACGACGGTACGATGCACGCGACCACTGCGACCAACAGCAACAGCGCCGCCGCAGCCAGCAGCGTAAGCGGATCGCGCGAACTGCCACCCGCCCAGGACGTGAGCACACGATCCAGCAAGATGCTCAACGTAATGCCGACCCCGATGCCGATCCCGAGCATTGTGCCGGTCGACGAAAGCACCAGCCGCACGATGCTGGCCCGCGGAGCTCCGAGGGCCATGCGAATGCCGACTTCCTGAGTGCGCTGCGTGACCGCATACGACACCACGCTAAACAGCCCGGTCGCAGCCAACACCAACGCCAGGACCGCGAAGAGCGAGAAAAGCGTCGCGATGAAGCGCTCTTTTCCCCAGCCTTGAGTGTCGAGCCACCACGTCAGCGTGTGATCGTTCCCCACCACCATTTCCGGATTGATCTGGCGCAGGCGTTCCTTGATGGTGCGCGTGATCAGCTCGGGATTCCCGGCAGCCGTGCGGATGAAAAGAGACACGTCGGTGGGCAGCACGAAGCTGTACGGCAGGAACACTGCGGGCTTGGCGGGGCGTTCCAGCCCGTCATTGCGGGCGTCACCGACGACCCCAATAATCTGCAGCCAGTCGTCCGGGCCTTGCGCGAGAAGCAGATTTGGCTGCTCCACCTTGAGCATCGGGCTGCGCACACTTTGGCCCAGAGGATCGGCATCGCCAAGAAATTGCTTCACGAAGGCCTGATTGACGACAGCGACGTGGGCCGCGCGCATGACCTCGGCATAGTCAAAGATGCGTCCTTTTACGAGAGGAATGTGCAAGGTTAGAAATTCGTGCGGGCTGGAGAGAGCCAGGATGGCTTGTGCGTCGGTCAGGGCGGGCTTGCCTTGGACCTCAACCTTTGCGCGGAAACCTCCAAACGGAGGAAACCAGCTGTTGGAGATGGTCGCGAAGTCCACACCCGGGATATCGGCGATGGTCTTGCGCGCCTGTTCTTGCGCGTTCAGGCGGGCTTGCCACGTAGGATTGGCGCCTTTGGGAAATCCAACGTTGATGAAGAGAACGTTGCTGGGCTCAAACCCGAGATTCGTGTGCGTTCGCGCGAGGAAGGATTTCATGGCGGCGCCCGCTCCGGCCATCAGCAACAGCGTGAGCGCCACTTGTCCGGCGATCAGCAGGCGGTGAACGTTCCGGCTGTGGCCGCTGCCGGAGTGCTTGCCGCTGCTGGCCTGAATCAGGTGACCCAACTGCGGCCGGGAAAGTTTCCAGGCGGGGGAAATGCCAAACAGGATGCCGGTGATCAGCGCCACTGCAGCGCTGAAGACCAACACAATGGCGTTGACGTGGATGGCCGCTTCGTGCGGGAACGAATACATCGGCAGCATTGCGGCGATGGCGTCCACACCCTTGTACGCTGCCAAAACACCCAGCGCCGCACCGGTCACCGAAAGCAACACCGATTCGGTGAGCAATTGGCGAATCAAGCGGCTGCGACCCGCGCCGACCGAAACGCGCACAGCCAGTTCATGCTGCCGCGCCGTGCCGCGCGCGAGCAGCAAAATCGATACGTTGGCACAACCGATGATCAGTAGCGCCAGCACAGCACCGAACAGCAGCACCAGGGTGCCAGCGAATTTACCCAGCACTTCTTCGTTGAGTGTCACCACCTTGGCGTGGCGCTCTTGCGGATAATTCTTATCCAGTTTGGCAAAATTGTCGGCGAGCATCTGGAACTCGCCTTCGGCTTTCTTATAAGGCGTGCCGGGCTTCAGTTTGACGAAGGACATCCAGTAGTCGTGGGGATCGGCTGTGGGAACGCCAATCAGATAAACATCGGAATCGCCCCAGGTGAATCGCGGAGGTACCACGCCAATAATGCTGTAGATCTTGTGGTCCAGCTCCAGGGTCTTGCCCACGACGTCGCGGCTGCCCCCAAACTGCCGTTGCCAGAACAGATAGCTGAGCACCGCCACCGGCGCGGCATTGCCGTTGGGCGCGTCCGCGGAACTGAACTCTCGACCCAGCAGCGGCGGCACTCCCATGTACTCGAACAAGTTTGCCGAGTAAGTGCCCACGTTGACGGAAACCGGAATCTCCGCGCCCGTCAGGTTCTGCCGGCCATCCTGCTGCAAAAACACATCATCGACCGACGAAGCTTGCCGCAACTGCTGGTAGCCTGTGCCGGAAACCATCAGGAGCGGACCACGGTCGTTCTTATCGCGCAACTCCACATGCACCATGCGGTCGTTATCTTTATAAGGATACGGATCGAGCAGAACTCCATAGACGACGCTGAAGATGGCCGTGGTGGCGCCGATGCCGAGCATCAGGGAGAGCACGGCGGTGATGACGAAGCCGGGTGACTTCCGGAATTGCCGGAAGGCGAAGCGCAGATCCTGGCTCAAGGTATTCATGAAAGCGTCTCCCGAACAGACGGCATGGTGCACCTGTATAGACGAAGAAACAGGGCTGTGGGTAGATACGAGTCTATGGATTCTAAAGTTCGTGGCTGAGCGCAGCGAAAAGTGTCCCAAATATGGACTCTTGTCCGGAAACGGACACCTTTGCTTGCCGGTTTTTGGCTATGGCTTACGGACCTCAACGCCGATAAACAACACCGGACGATTTCCTCGCTGGACGGGAATGCCCTCCGACCTCGTAAGTTAAGATACGAGAGGCATGAAATCCCAAGTCGGCTGCCTATCCCTGAGGCAATTGCCTCAGGTTCGTCGAACCGCGTTGGCGATCCCATTTGAATAACAAATCTGCGAACGTCCGAGTGTCGCTCTCCGAGCTCGCCACCTTTTTCCTCAAACTCGGCACCATCGCCTTCGGTGGGCCTGCTGCGCATATCGCCATGATGGAGCACGAGTTGGTCCGGCGCCGGTGTTGGATTCCGCGTGAAAAATTTCTCGATTTGCTGGGCGCGAGCAATTTGATTCCGGGACCCAGTTCGAGTGAATTGGCAATCCATATCGGTTTTCTGCTGGGAGGCTGGCCTGGGCTGCTCATCGCGGGATGCTGTTTCATTATGCCCGCGACGGTGCTGGTCGCCGGGTTGGCATGGTTGTACGTCCGGTTTGGCAAATTGCCGACCGTCGCCAGCATCCTTTTCGGAATCAAACCCATGATCATTGGGGTGATCCTCCAGGCGCTTTGGGGCTTAGGGCGAAGTGCGCTCAAGACGCGCCTTCTTGGATCTCTCGGACTCCTCTGCGTCATCCTGGCTTTTGCAGCGGTGCATCCCCTGCTAATACTCGTCCTGGGAGGCGTCGCTGCCGCAACAGCCAAGAGCATTTCGCATCGATCTTGTAGCTGGCTTGCGTCCTTCGCAGCGGGCAGCTGCATAGGCATTGCAGGCGTATCCTTCAGCCTCACGTTGCTCTTTCTGGTTTTTCTAAAAATCGGTGCGACTGTTTTCGGAAGTGGGTATGTGCTGCTGGCATTTCTGCGCGCGGACTTCGTGACGCGATACCATTGGCTGACGGACGGACAGATCATCGATGCAGTTGCTGTGGGACAAATCACCCCAGGACCCGTTTTCACCACCGCAACCTTCATTGGCTATCTTTTGGGCGGATTCCCAGGTGCCATCTTTGCGACAGTTGGCATTTTCCTTCCCGCATTTATGCTTGTGGCCGCCAGTGGACCATTGGTGCCGCGCATTCGGAAGTCAGCCACGGCGGGTGCATTTCTCGACGGCGTAAATGTTGCTTCGCTGGCACTGATGGCGGCAGTCACCTGGCAGTTGGGCCGCGCATCCCTTGTGGACCCCATCACGTTGGCTCTGGCCGTCTTTGCCGTGATTTGCCTGTGGAGATTTCGCTTGAATTCCGCATGGCTCGTGCCGCTTGGGGGTATGGCGGGCTTGCTTGCTAAAGCGATCCACACAGGATGACCATTCCTCGAAACCAGCACAGTACCACTCCGGACACAAAGCAAAAACTAGCGAGCGGTCCACCCGCCGTCGATGAGGATGGTGTGGCCTGTAATCAGCGAAGCGGCAGGTGAGGCGAGAAAGACGACGGCACCGGCGACCTCGCTCGGTTCGCCGATGCGGTGGAGCGCGGCGATGCGCTCGACAACATCAGCACGAAAGCCGGGATCGGCGAGCGCGTCATCCGTGCCGGGCGTGGAGATAAAGGTGGGCGCGACACCGTTTACGGTGATGTTGTGCTGGCCCCACTCGACGGCTAAGCACTTGGTGAGATGGGAGATAGCGGCTTTACTGGCACAGTAAACCGACTCGGTGGGGAGCGCTGCGTACCCGGCCTGGGAACTCATATTAATGATGCAGCCTCCGCCTTGGCGCTTCATGACGCGAGCGGCGGCCTGGCTGGCGAAAAAGGTGGACTTTAGGTTGATGGTGAGCGTGTCGTCGAACTCGTGCTCGAGAACATCGAGCGCCAAGTTGGTGAAGCCTCCGCCCGCATTGTTAACCAGGATGTCCAGCTTGCCGAAATGCGCCAGGGCGTCGTCGATCGTGCGAGTGATTTGATCAAGGCGCATGACATTCATCTGAAGCGGGAGAGCCCGGCGGCCGAGCCTCTCGATCTCGACGCTGAGACCAGAATCAGCGGATTTGTCCCGGAGACCCAAGGCGACGTCGGCGCCAGCCGCAGCCAGGGCCAGAGAGATAGCGCGCCCGAGGCCACGCGCGGCGCCGGTCACCAGCGCGGTCTTACCGTCGAGCCTGAAATCGGGGAGTTGATTGGGCATGGCGATCCTCGTTGGATGGAAGATGAAAGCATAGAAAAGGCTGGGCGGGAAGTGGCGACCTCGACGGAAGCCCGGTTAGAAACACTTGCGCGGCCCGCGCGTCTAGTCAGGATGCGCCTCCTATGGACATTGCAAAGGAGTCCTGGTACTTTCCTTTGGATCGTGCAAAGGAAGCGAGTCAAGGAGCGCGCATGACGGAGGCGAAGAAGTCGGAAGTGTTGCAGGGAACGCTGGATCTGATGATTTTGAAAACTCTGCATGCATTGGGCCCGCAACACGGCTTTGGGATTGCGCGGCGGATCGAGCAAGTGAGTCGTGACGTGCTGCAGTTAAACGAGGGAACCGTGTATACCTCCCTGCTGCGACTCCTGCAGCAGGGCTGGATTGTGGCGGAATGGGGATTATCGGAGAACAACCGGAAGGCTAAATTCTATTCCATTACACCGCGCGGGGAGAAACAGTTGGCCGTGGAGACGGAGAATTGGGAGCGGATTTCCGGCGTGGTCGGGCGGGTGCTGCGGCTGGAAGGGGAGGGTTGAACATGGCGGGTCGGGGTATGTCGCGAATGCGTGCATGGGCGGCCAGGGCGCGCGGTTTTTTTGGCCGACAGGGACGCGACGGACAGTTTGAGGATGAATTGCAAGAGCATTTGAATTTGCTGAAGGAGCGATTTGTGGCACAGGGGATGTCGTCTCCCGATGCGACGGCGGCGGCGCGGCGACAATTCGGGAATACCACCCTGTTGTGCGAAGATCGGCGAGAGTTACGAACTCTGGTGTCGCTGGAAGACCTCGGCCGGGATTTCCACTATGCGGTGCGCGCGTTGGGGAAGAGCCGGGGATTCGCGATGGTGGCGATGGTCACACTGGCGCTGGGAATCGGAGCTTCGACGGCGATTTTCAGTGTGATTGACAACATCATGTTGTCGCCGTTTCCCTACAAGAACCCCGGCGAGATGGTGTTCTTGCGGGTGGTCGACACGCAGAGCGACTCCCACGGGCGACAAGGTTACACGGCGCCTGAGTACCTAGAGCTGGCGGAGCAGAATCACGTTTTTTCCGCTACGACCGCTGCGGCGGAAGATCTGGTGTTGTACAAGCACGGCGAAGGGACGGATCAACTCTACGGGGCTCATGTCACGCCGGGCACATTCGAGTTTTTCGGCATGCCAGCGATGCTAGGGCGCGTACTGCAGCCGGCGGATTACGAACCGGGAGCGCCGCCGGTTTTTGTGATGCGCTACAAGACGTGGGTGACGCGCTTCGATGGCGACCCGTCGATCCTGGGCAAGACGATGGTGTTGAATGAAACACCGCGAACCTTGGTGGGCATCATGCCACCGCGATTTGGATGGTATGAAGCGGACGTGCTGATTCCCGAAAAGCCGATGCGCGGGGCGAAATCGAGCTTTGCGGGAATCATGGTTAACTGGTTTTTTCTGGGTCGCTTGAAACCGGGTGTGACGAAGGAGCAGGCCGAAGCCGACGCAACGGTCATACTGCAAGGGTTGGCAAGAGTAAATCCGCAAGCTTATCCGCAACATTTCACGGTAAAGGCGAAAAAACTGGGAGACACGGTGGTCGGCCAATTCGAAGCGACGTTGCTGACAGCGCTGGCGGCAGTGGCATTGCTGCTGCTGATCGGATGCGGCAACGTAGCGAACCTGATGCTCGCGCGGGCGACGGCACGAGCGAAAGAATTTGCCTTGCGTTCAGTGCTTGGTGCTGGACGCGCCAGGCTGGTGCGCTTGCAGCTGGTGGAAAGTCTGGTGCTGGCGTTGGGCGGAGCTGCGATAGGAGTGCTGATCGCATGGGGTGGACTGAAGGGGCTAGTAGCCGCGTTGCCGCAAAACGTGATTCCTGCGGAGTCGGTGATCGAACTGAATGCGCCGGTGCTGGCGTTCACGCTGGGAGTGGCCGTGCTGACAGCACTAATCTTTGGTTTGGCGCCGGCCTTGCAAGCGGCACGGCGCGATCTGAATGATCCGTTACGTGATTCGGGCAAGGGCGTAAGCGGTGGCTTCCAAACGGGACGTCTGCGCGATGCAGTGGTGGTTGTGGAGGTGGCGATGTCGTTGGTGCTGCTGATCGGCGCGGGCTTGTTTATGCGGAGTTTTGTCGCCTTGCGCGCAACGCCGTTGGGATTGCGGGCGGACCACGTCTACCAGGTGCAATTGCTGCTCCCACGGAGTCGCTACGAGAAGGCGGCGCAGATGAGAAGCTTTTTCGAGCCGCTGCTGGCGCGACTGAAAGCAGTGCCGGGAGTGGTGGAGGCGTCGGAGTCCAGTTCTATTCCGCCATATGGAGGGGTGGAGAGCCGCGTCGAGATTGCCGGCAAGACGCACGCGGAAGATTGGCACGCGCTAATTCAACATGTCAGCGAGGGCTATTTCCGCGTGCTGCGGATCGAGCTCAAGCTGGGCCGCGGGTTTACGGAAACGGAAGTGAATGATGCACGGAAAGTGGCAGTGGTGAACGAAACCTTCGTGCAGAAGTACTTCCCGCATCAAGAAAATCCGATGGGGCAACGCGTACGGCTGTCGATGCTGCAATCGATGGGCGATCCGGTCGCCGAGCCGTGGTTTGAAATTGTGGGCGTGGTCGGGGACGTGACGAACCTAGGATTGCAGGCGCCGACCGAGCCGGAGGTATGGTTTCCGTACACGGTAACGGGATCTGGAGCACAGGTACTAATGGTGCGAACAAAGCACGATCCCGCCTTGATTGCGAATGAGCTGCGACGGGCGGTGTGGTCAACCGATTCCGGCGTGGCATTGGACCACCCCAGCACGCTCGAGGATCGCATCAACGCAAGAGTGTTTGCGGGTCCGCGATTCAGTTTTTTGGTCATGACGATCTTCGGATGCGTTGGATTGGTGCTGGTCACGATCGGAGTGTACAGCGTGTTGGCTTACGCGACGGCGCGAAAGACCCACGAAATCGGCATCCGCATGGCTCTGGGAGCGGAACGCCGAGATGTGCTGGAGATGGTAGTTCGTGGGGGATTGGGACTCGTGTTCGCGGGAATTGGCGTGGGCTTGGCAGTGAGCCTCGTTCTCGGCCCGGTAATTACAGCGCAACTAAATGGGGTGCCGGCGCACGATCCTGCGACGCTGGCCGGGACTGTGCTGGTGGTAATTGCTACCGGGGCGATGGCATGTTGGATTCCCGCCCGCAGGGCGGCGCGACTGGATCCGAATGTAGCGCTGAGGTACGAGTAGCGGCCATGGCACTTACGAAATTACGTGATTGCGGATGAGTGAGCGTTCTGTGCCAGATCAAGCTGAAGCTGGCCCTACACGAACACAAAAATCATCGTGAATCACCCATGACGCCGCGCCCATTGTTGTTGTAAGGGAGCCTACCCTATTCGCGGTAAAGAAAATCGACGTGCCTCGTAGAAAAAATTCGCGCCATTGGGCCGCGGTTTCCAAGGCAGATCGCACAATAAATGCGGAACTGAAGAGTGCTGCATGCAAGCCGTTTCTTTATCGCATGTTGGAGGCGGTAAAAATTTCGCTCTTGAGTGGCAGAGTACGTGCGACTCCCGGACGATCCCGCCCGTAGCAACCCCACTCCAGGAGACTGTTCATGCTTCGAAAAATTATCTGCTGCTCGGCGCTGGCACCTGCGTTGCTGCTGGGATTCGCGCTGCCGGCCCGTTCGCAGTCCACGGCGCCATCAACCCAGGCGCAAGCCGAGCAATCCAAACAAGTATCGGGAAAGGTGACGGATATCGGAAGCGACCGGCGATCTTTCTCGCTCGAAGTCAACGACAAGGGTAGTAAACATACGATGCAGTTTGTGGTTGACAACACCACGCAAGTGCAGGGAAAGGTGACCACCGGCACAGATGCGGTAGTGCAGTATGCGCCGATGTCAGACGGGAAACTCGTGGCACGCAGCGTTTCCGCACAGGGCGCACAGAACGGCCCGGGACGGTAAGCCGCGGACTCTCGCCTTAATCGAAAGGAGACAGGAAGCTGGCCGCGACAGGCAAGGCGCGGCCAGTTCCTGTTTTCAGGTCGCCTTTTCCAGATCCTGGTCCGCCAGTGACGCGCTTAAAGGCTACGGAGAAGCAAAGCAAGTTGCGGTACGGAAGCGACGGCGATCAGCAGGAATGCCACTCCGCAGAGAAGGTAATCGAGTCGGGTGAAGGGAGTCGGAGGTGCATCAGCCCACGGATCTTTCAAATATGCCTTTCTGTTTATCATCGTGCTGGCCCAAGAGACCTTACTAGGTACATTTCACAATTTGCATTATCAAGAGATGCGATGCACAGGTCTATACGCGCGTTTGTAAAAAAATTGGCTGTACCTGTGGAAAAGTTCTCGCACAGCGGAGAAGAAATTTAGCGAAGTGTTCATTTCGCAGTGATCCGGTCGCGAATTTTTTCATAGTTGGACTCAGAAACCACTCCTTTCGCTAGAAGATCGTTCTTGCTGGCGTAAGGACGTCTGGCAATGATTCTTTGGGCGCTGCCTCGAGAGATACCCGGGAGAGATGCCAGTTCGTTTTCCGTAGCATGATTTACATCGACGAGCGCGTGTGGACCGTTTTTCCAGCCTTCGCGGGCACCTTCAGCAGCCGCTCTCACGTGGTGAGCGGCTTCGTGGGCAGCCTCTCCGATCTTACGGCCAGCTTCTTCGATGGCGGGCTTGGCACGTTCAGTCGCCTTAGCGACCGCGTCGCGGGTTCGTTCGTCGCGGGCGCGCTGATCCTCGGAGCTGGAGCTGCATCCCGCGGCGCACGCCAGGAAAACGCTGATGCCGGCTAATCCGAGATAAGCGGTCAGCGATAAATTTCGTCCCATGGTTTAGAAAATTCCCTCGGATCGCCGTGACCATGAATTTGGACTTCATTGTTCCGGGAACTGCGTCGGGCCGGAACGATGTCTCCCATGAAATCGCGGATCTCAGTCCACCACGTAAACAACAATGCGGATTCCCGGGTGAATCGGGTCGATCAAGTAATACTCGCCATCGACCTGATCGATATAGACGTCATCGTAGTTGCTCCAATCAGCAGGCCAGGCTTCGTTGTAAGCAAACCAATATCCGCCGTAATTGAAGCGGCGATCGTCTCGTCGTTCTACGTGGAAATGGTGCGCGCGGCCAAAGCGCGCGTGAAAGTCCTCTTCACGAATGCGCCGGACATTGCGGGCCTGGCGCGCGTCTTGACGCTCCTGTTGGACGCGCTCCTGCGCGACACGCTCCTGCTGATGGGCGCGATCCTTGTCGATCTGCTGTTGCTGTCTGGCGACCTGCTCGCGCTGTTCTTCCGCGTCACGCTTGTTGCGGTCGGCCTGTTCTTTTCGAACTCGATCTTGTGAGTCGCGCTGTTGTTCTTGCTGCTTACGGACTTGCTGCTGTTGTTGTTCGGTGTTGCGTTGCTGCTCCCTTGCGGCGTCGCGCTGTTGCTTTTCCTGCTCGCGGTTCTGCTGCTCGTGGGCTCTGTCCTGCGCCTGCGGGGCGCGGCTTTCGGATTGATGCTTTTTCGGCTCATCTTGCTGCGCGGGCCGAGGCTTTTCTTTGTCGGGCTCCTGGCTGTACGCAGGACCCGTCACGAACAAAAGTAATAGAACCGTGCCGATTGTGATTTTCATGGATGTTTCTCCATCCTCCCAACGAAAATATCGAAATGCCTGATCCGGGCTGATTTCGAATCCAGGAAACAAGCTGAGCGGTGTCAGGGCTGGCAGGAACGGCCGGGCAAGCCAGGTCGACGCTATCGCCGTCGTCGGGTAGCTCGTGGCAGGGAGGCCACAGTTCAGATGCCAGCTGGGGTGAAAGGACGGCCAGCAGGCTTGACCGGGCTTCCTAGGATGCCGCCCTTCGGCCCACGGCGAGCATCTCATTCAATGATCGCGTGTGGTGTCGTTGCTCCACGCGGAAGCGCAGTGCAGCGGAGCGAACGGCGACACGCGATCCATTCGGCGAGGGATCTTGAACGCGAGTACCCGGCCAGATCCCCAGGGAGGAATATCTGCGATGAAGCGGCAAGTGGAAATGACATTGTTAGCCGGTGCAGCGCTGTTGTTGATGGGTGGTGGATGCGCGACGAAAAAGTATGTGGCGCAACGCGTGGATCCGGTTAGCGGTAAGGTCGACCAGGTCGACAAAAACCAACAGAACACGCAAAAGCAACTGGACGCCGCCGAACCTAGAATTAACGCCGCCGACGAGAAGGCCACGGGTGCCGATGCGCGGGCGGGTGATGCAATCAATCGCGCGGACGAGGCGTCCAAGAAATCGGATGCGGTACGCGACCAGTTACGCGGCGAACTGAGCGATCGTATCGCGAATCTGGACGACTACAAGTCGGCGAAAGATGTCACCGTGCTGTTCAAATTCAATTCCGATGTACTTACCGATGAAGCGCGGCAAGAGTTGGACCAGTTAACCAACTCGGTGGGAAGCCTAAAGCGTTACTTCATCGCCATTCAGGGATTCACCGACAAGACCGGGACGCCGGAATATAACCTGGCGCTGAGCAGGCGGCGGGCCGAAGCAGTGCAAACCTACCTAGTGGCCAAGCACAGCGTCCCTGTCTATCGCATTCAGATCGTGGGTTTGGGTCACGATAAGCCGCTCAACGACGAAAAGACCAGGAGTGACCGGGAAAAGAATCGCCGTGTAGAAGTAGTGGTATTCACGGCCGATAACAGTCAGGCCGCCCAGAATCAGTAAAGAGTCGCGGTGAAGTGGGAGCCATTGGGCCGTCCGGCCGGCCGAGACGCCGGACTAGGTGAGGAAAAGCTTGCGGAAATAGGGACGTCTCTATTACCCTGTTGACCTCGCGTTGTTACTTCTTGTGAAGTAAATCCCCTGGTGACGGCCCAAGGTGTCCGGGGAGTGGTATCACCAGCCAGGGTGGAAAGCGACGCAGTGGGGCATCAACATCCGAGACCGTTCTCCGGGAAACTAGAGCGGGGTGGAACCGGGCGGAATCGGCAATCGTCAATGAATTTGTGAAGAGATCGTCTTGGGAGGACTACGATGCGTAGGTTGTGTCTGACGGTGGGGTTGTGCGCGATTCTGACGGTGCCTGGATTTGCTCAGCAGGCAAAAAATGACGGGAAGGATGACCCGAAGCTTTCGGGCGAAAGTACCGCGACGAGCAACAACCCGACGGATGGCGATGCCACGGTAACCGCGCCGACGCCGCGAACTTTGTTCGCGATGCCCGCGACACCCAAGGCCAAACCGTTTCCGGCTGCCCCTGCGGCGAGCAATGGCTCGGATGAGGCGCCGGGACTCATGGTGCCGAAATTCGAACTGGCTGCTGGGTACAGTTATATCAATTTTAATCCTGGCGATCCCTTTGCATCGTGGAACAATCACGGCGGTACGGGATCGTTTACCTACAACGCCAACCGCTGGTTTGGCCTGACCGCGGAATTCGGGAATTATGCCTTCCACAGAACCGTCGGCATCAACACTCCCGAAGGCGGATTTTTTACCTATCTGTTTGGTCCGCGCCTGAATTACCGCAAATTTAATTATTTCGTGCCGTTTGCGGAGTTTTTGGTGGGCGGCTTCCGTGGCGATGGCAATGTCACCGGTTCGAGTGAGCAGAGCTCGTTTGCGCTGGCGGCCGGCGGCGGCGTGGACATCGTGTTTCACCGCAACTTCGCTTGGCGTTTTGCGCAAATCGACTATCTGATGACGAATGCGTCCGGTCCGTTCTTGAACGCGAACGCACGACAGAACAACCTGCGATTGGGCACCGGATTGGTCTTGCGCTGGGGCTTCCCGCCGCCACCACCGCCGACTCCGAAGGGCCCGCCGGTTGCATCGTGCTCGGCCAACCCGACCTCGGTCTACCAGGGCTCGACCGATCCCGTGGCCATTCACGTAAACGCCAGCAGCCCGGAGAATCTCCCGCTGACCTACACCTACACGGCCAGTGGCGGTTCTGTGGAGGGGACCGGCCCGGATGCACGCTTCAATCCTTCCGGTTTGGCGGTCGGTAGTTACACGGTCACCACCAAAGTTGACGACGGGAAGGGCGGCACGGCGTCCTGCACCGCCGACGTTCGCGTCGAAGAGAAACCGCATCATCCGCCGACGATCTCCTGCTCGGCAAATCCCAGCACAATTCAGCCCGGTGAGAAGTCGACGATTACGTCGACGGCCAGCAGCCCAGATAACCTGGATCTCACCTACAGCTACAGCGCGACCAGCGGGCAAGTGAGCGGAACCGGCCCGACGGCAACCTTTGATTCCACCGGTTTGCAGTCCGGCAGTTACAAGGTCAATTGCACGGCGACCGATTCGCGCGGCGACAAGGCCGATTCTTCGGCCAACGTTGACGTGCAGCAGCCGCCGCCACCTCCGCAGGCTACCAAGGTGGGCGAGTGCGGCTACACCAAGGCAGGTGTCGCACGGTTCGACAACCTCTGCAAGCGCGTCGGCGACGACGTTGCGCTGCGGTTGAAGAACGAGCCGAACGCCAAGGTCGTTATCGTCGGCTATGCCGATCCTAAGGAACCAAGGTCAGCCAAGCTCGCTCAGCAACGCGCGGACTTGGCCAAGGCTTACCTCGGAGAAAAGGGCATTGACGCTTCGCGCGGCACCACGCGCGTCGGTCAAGCCTCGACGGAAAAAGGCTCGGAGAAGGAAAATCGCCGAGTCGAATTTATCTTCGTTCCCGAAGGCGCGACGTACTAAACAGGGATAACCCATAGCCTGCGGCACGCGCCGCAGTCAGATAAGAGCCCTCCGAGCTAAAGGCTCGGAGGGCTCCTTTTTTAAAAAGCTCAAATATGTCCGATTGGATCGCGAAGGCGTTTGAACCGAAATGGAATCAAACGATGAGGGACAAGCCGCAGACTTTTCAACTACCGCCGCACCTGCTAGGCTTAGCCCCCAAGCGCCGCACTCCCCGCGCCGCGTCACCTAACATGACCGACACCTCCGCCCGTCGCGTCGCGCCAGACTTCTTCCCCGAGCTGCTGCTTGGCCTGCGCGAATTGGAAGGGCGCTTTCCCACCAACGAGCTCGCCGGCCGGATGGTGCGCGCCGCTTTGGCCCAACCTGGCATCTCCGGCGCCCGATTGTGGCGTATCGATCGAGGTTCCGCCGAAGTCTGGGCGCAACAGGGCACGCTCCCGCCTGCAAGCGATCGCAGCGTGCCCGCGGATTCAGGCCCCGCCGGCGGCGATCCCACGTTATGGACCGCGCCGCTTGGCAGTGACGATTTCCGTGCGCGTGTGCTGGAAGTCCGCAGCAACGCGCCCATCGGCGACACCGTGCGCGCTCAACTGGATGTGTTGGCGCGTTTCGGCGCCGTGGTGCTGGCGTTGGCGGAACGCCGCGGCGCCATGGCCGAGTTGTCCAGCATCATCGAAGCCACTAAACGACTGAATTCCACGCTCGATCTCGGCGAGCTGATCCACATCATTCTGCAGATTGCCACACGCCAGACCGGTGCTGAGCGCGGCACGGTGTTTCTGGTCGACAGTACGCGCAAGGAAATGTGGTCGCTGGTGGGGCTTGGGCTGGACGAAAAGGTCATTCGCTTTCCCGCCGACCGCGGCATCGCCGGCTGGGTCTCGCGCCAAGGCACCCCGGTGCGGCTCGACAATGCCTACGAGGATCCGCGCTTTCAGCCGGAGATCGACCGCCAACTCGGCTTCACCACCCGCCGCCTGATGTGTTTGCCAATCCGCAACGAGGCCGGCGCGATCATCGGCGTGTTGGAGTTGCTGAACAAAGCCGAGTCCTTTACGGCCGAGGATGAAGCCTTTCTGGACGCGCTCTCGACGCACGTCGCGCTCGCGCTGGAAAAGGCGCAGCTGCACCGCGCGCGCATCGAAAAAGAAAAAATGGAACGCGACCTGGCACTCGCTCGCGAAATTCAGGCGGGATTTCTGCCTGAAGCTCCGCCCCCGTGGAAGGGTGTCGAAATCAGCGTCTCCCACCGCGCCTCGCAAATGGTCGGCGGCGATTACTACGACTTTCTGCCGGTGAATGCGGGAGGCAAGCAAGCCTTACTCCTGGTCGTAGCCGACGTCGAAGGAAAAGGCGCGGCCTCTGCTTTGGTGATGGCCAACGTGCAAGCCACGCTCCACGCCCTGGCCGATCACGCCGAGCCTCTGGTGCGCTTGCCGGCCACCATCAACCAGAAAATTTTGGAAGGAGCGCGCTCTTCGCAATCCATGGGCCGCAACACGAAGTACCTGACCATGTTCATGGCCTTCGTCGAAAACGATGGGCGCAAGCTGCGCTACGTCAACGCCGGGCACGTGCCGCCCGTCGTAGTTCGCGCCGACGGCCGTTGCGAGACGCTGGACACTGGCGGCATGGTCGTCGGGCTGCTTCCTGATGCGGCCTATGAATCGGGATCGGTCGATCTTGCCGCTGGAGACTTGTTGGTCGCTTGCACCGACGGCATCACGGAGGCCATGGACGCCGAGGGCAACGAATACGGCAAGCCGCGACTTGCAGAGTCAGTTTGCAAGTGCCGTGAACAGAGGCCCGCGGAAGTCCTGCGGCGCATCCTTGAGGAAGTCGACGCTCATTCCCAGGGCGGCATCCACGAAGACGACCGCATCCTCATGGTCATGAAAGTCGTCTGAGCCTTCGGTCGGTTCATCGGCAAGCTTTGGCAATCCTTCGTTTATCGCCCCAACTCATAAACCGACTCATAAAACGCCAGCACGCGCCGCCGAAACTCATCCGGCTGCGTTCCCTGCGCGGCCGTGTGATAAGCTCCCGGCACGACCCACATTTCTTTCCTCCCCCTTGCCGCATCAAAAATACGTTGTGTATGTCGGCAGGGGAGCGCCACATCATCGGCATCGCAAATCAGCAACACCGGGAATGCTCGCGCAGCAACCGCCTTCGCGGGGGAGACTTCCGACGCCGGTAATCCCGCCAGGCGCTCCGCGTGATAAATCATCGTCCAGGTGCCCGGTGCGAAAAGCGTCATCCCCAGTAAGGGAGAACGCCGCAGTCCGGCGTAATCATAAGAAGCTTCGCGCAAGCTCGCAAAAGCCGCCTCCGCCACCACAGCCTCGATGCGCGACTCAATTGCTGCCGACTGCAGCGCGATCCCTCCGCCCATCGATTCTCCCAGCGCAAACAGGTGCCGCGGATGTTCGCTGCGTTCGAGCGCCTCGACGATCGCACGCGTATCGGTACGTTCCAGCCAGCCGTACGTCGCCATCGGCCCTTCGCTCAGGCCATGAGCGCGCGCGTCCATCATCACCACGCCGTAACCGGCCATCAGCAGGATGCGCGCGGCCTCCACAACACCCAGGCGGTTGTCGGCGACTCCGTGGAATGCCAGCACCCAGTCTCCGTTCGGTTTGGCCGGGCGCACTCTCCAGCCGCGCAACAGTGCGCCGTCTGGCGCTCGCACCTCGAAATCTTCGCGGTGCGCGCCGATCAGCGAAAAGGTGACGTCAGTTTGTCGAACGAGGTCCGGAGGAAGCTCCCGGCGGATGGGGTGCAAAAACCACGGTGCCACGAACCATCCGACGATGGCCGCGATGACTGGAGCGATGAGGGAAAGTTTTAGCAGGAACAGCAGTCCGCGGCGCATCAACACAAGATACGTGGCAAGGATCGGCAAAGTTCCTGCAAGACACCGTCGCTGCCATAGCCGGCCATCATATCTACGTCGAGAACAAAACCGATTCTCTCTGGAACATCTTGACTGCCAGAAACAGCGCAGCCGCTGCATATACCGAGGTGGACACAAAAATCAGCGCAATGTAATTCCAATGATATGTCCCGGTGACCAGCTCCTTGCACAGTAAGCTCGCATTCAGGATGGGAATCAGCGCGAGTTTCGGCGTCAACTCCACTCCTGGCAGGACTGCGGCGATCGCCGGGACCAGCACCACGAACGTCATCGGCGTCAAATAGCTCTGCGCTTCCTTGAAGCTCTTTGCGAAAAGCGAAATAGTAATCAGCGTCGAGGAAAACAGCACCGCAATCGGCACGGCCACGACGAATATCGCGAGCACCGTCGACGTATGCATGGGGATGATCGGTACGCCCTCGGCAACGTTCTCGACGCTGACGAAGTGCGACATCGCGGTGAACGACGCGCCCATCGACAACACCGACAGCATCGCCGTGGCCAGCGAAGCCGTCAGCACCAGCAGGAATTTGCCCAGCACCAGGTGCGTCCGCTTGATGGGGCTCGATAAAATGGTCTCCATGGTGGCGCGTTCCTTTTCCCCCGCGGTCAGGTCCATCGCGGGGTACATTGCGCCGGTCATGCACATCAGGATCGCCAGGTAGGGAATCAGGCCGCCGAAGGTCTCCCCGGCCACTTTTTCTGGTGAAACTACATTCTTCTGTTCAATACGTAGAGGTTTCATCAAAGTGTCCGGCAAATGTTGCGCCGCAAGCTGGCTGCTGACTTCGCTGTCGCGGTACGCGATGAAAACTTTCTCAATGCGATTCGCCGCCACTGTGGATTTCATGTCTCCGGAAAACATATAGATCTTCACTTCCGGTCGCCCGCCTTGCCGGATGGACGCCTGGAAACCCGCAGGAATATCAACTGCGGCGCGAATCTTCTTGTCGCTGATCAGGTCAACGTAATTCGCAACCGCTGGCACCACGCGGATATCTTTGCTGTTCTGCAGCCGCGCTATCATCTCGGGCGAGTTTTCGCCCCCCAGGATCATAATCCGCGAGGGCAAGCGATTCGCTTCGCCGATCAGTTCCACGAACGTGTAGCCGAGGCCGAATGCAAGTACGGGAAATGCCAGCAGAGGAATCACGATTGAGGAAACCAGCGTGCGCCGGTCACGCAGCGCTTCGGTCAGTTCTTTGCGATAGACGATAAAAATGTTGCGCAGCGAAGACATCGTTCAGTGGTCCTCCGGCTGAATGTAGTGTGGCGCGACCACCTTCACAAAAATCTCTTCCAGATCCCGTTCCTGGTATCTTTCGCGCAACTCCGCGAGGGTCCCCTCCGCTAGCAGCTTTCCGCCCTGTATGATTCCGATCACATCGCATAACTTTTCGACTTCGCCCATGATGTGCGTGGAAAAAATCACCGTCTTACCCAGGTCCCGGCACTCGCGGATGAACGCGGTAATCGTTCGTGCGGTCATGATGTCGAGGCCCAGCGTCGGCTCGTCGAAAATCATAACCGCCGGATCGTGTACCAGCGTCCGGGCAATCGAAGTCTTCTGTTTCATTCCGGTGGACAGCTTGTCGCAGCGACGATCACGAAAGCCGTTCATGTCCAGCCGGTCAAAAATCTTATCGACACGTATGCTCAGGGTCTCTTCATTCAGTCCATTCAGCCGCCCAAAGTATTGCACCAGCTCACGCGCTGTCAGCCGCGGGTAGAGGGCGGTAGCAGTGGAAAGAAAGCCTACGTTCTCGCGCACCTTTTCCGGTTCGGCCACAACGTCGTAACCGCAGACGCTCGCCGTGCCTTCGGTGGGCTCCAGAATGGTCGCCAACATGCGCAACGTCGTGGTCTTGCCGGCGCCATTCGCGCCCAGCAGCCCATAAATCTGTCCCGGCGCGCAGCGAAAAGTGACTCCATCCACCGCACGGATCTCTCCACGTTTCTTGTCGTGGAAGCGTTTGGACAGATTGCGAACTTCAATCATCGAAGCCTTTGCTTAGTAGAAGGTCCCGCTGGTTCGTGCGAGACGCAGCGCGCGGCGAACTGCCGCGCGATGGGAAAGTAGAATGTTACTGGAAATCTCCGCACCGGTGCGATCCGAAACGCGGGCGTTGGCTCAATCCGCCAGCCTCGGGCTGCCATTACCCGGGGTTGTTGCATCCCGGACCGCGCAAGCCGCATCCATTCAAGCAGATATGAAAACGTGCGACATCGCCGCTAGTGCAAGCTGCGGCCCTATTGCTACAATCAACTTCTTTGTAGCCCGCCGGACGGAGGGCTAGCAAGCCACGCATTTTTAACGGGACACTTCACTGCGCGAGTGTACTCGCGCGCTTGGCTGCCGAAATTTTAAGGAGAGCGCACAACACCACGTGGATCGCAGGCTCCGAAACCGCATTCTGATCTTTCTGTTGCTCGCGGGAATTGCCGCGATCGTGCTCATCTCTCTGAGCGGGCGCCAGCCGGTGGCAAAAATTTCCGCGGTCATTCCTGTCCGCGAAAATATCGTGGCCTCCCTTGCCAGCAACGGCAAAGTCGAGCCGATTTCGCCTTTCGTGATGCGCGCGCAACTCGATACTTTCGTCGAAAAAGTAAGCGTGCAGGAAGGACAATCGGTGAAAAAGGGGCAGCTGCTGATTGCCCTAAACGTGAAGGATGCCGCTGCTCAACTCGCCGAGGCCCGCTCTAAATTACTGCGCGCCGAAGACGATCTGCGCGCCGCAAAAGCGGGAGGCAGATCCGACCAGGCAGCGCAGGCTGCGGGATTGCTGGCCACTGCCACGGCGCAGCGCGACCGCCTGCAGCGCAACCACGACACCCTCACGCGCCTGATCGCCCAGCAAGCCGCCACGAAAGACGAACTCGCCGCCAACGATGTCGAACTGGCTAAGGCCCAGGCTGAAGTGACCCGCCTCGCCGCCGCCAAGCAGGAATTCGAGCGTGATGTGCAGCTCGATGCAGGCCGTTCCACTTTCGCGGTCCAGCAGGGGCAAAGCGAAGTCGCCGCACTCGAAGAAAAAGTCCGCAGCGGTCGAATCACCGCACCCGCCGACGGCACCCTATATTCCCTACCGATTAAGACCGGCGATTTCGTGAAGACCGGCGACCTCCTCGCTGAAATGGCCGACCTGCACAAAGTCCGAGTTCGCGCCTTCATTGACGAGCCCGAGCTGGGCGTCCTCGAGCCCGGTCAGCAGGTTCGCATCACCTGGGACGCTCTGCCCAATCGCACCTGGACCGGCAAAACCGAAGTGATCCCCAAGCAGGTCGTCGCGCGCGGCGCTCGCAGCGTCGGCGAACTGCTCTGCACCGTAAACAACGACAACCTCGAGCTGCTGCCTAACATAAATGTGAACGTACGCATCAATTCTCAGGAGCGCTCCAACGTGCTCACCGTGCCACGCGGTTCCGTCGCTTCCGATGGCAACCAAAGGTTTGTCTACGTCGTGAAGCACAACGAGCTGAGCGTCAACAAGTCCCGCTTGGAACGACGCGAGATTCGCGTAGGCATTGCCGACAGCACAAACTACGAAGTCACCAGCGGCCTGCAGGAAAACGAAATGATCGCGCTGCCCGGCGATATCGAGCTGAAAGACGGCATGGTCGTCCGCGTGATGAACACCGATGCCAGCCGTGTCCGAGGCCGGTCCGATGCGAATTAGCATCGCGCGCCGCGCTCTGTTCCTCGCGGCGATATCGGCGTCGACCCTGGCGGCTGCGGTGCTCACTACCGTGCAGGGCTCCGGCGTAAAGCAGGATGATGGCCTGGAAGCCGGGCGTCACGCCTATGAAGCCAGCGACTACAGCCGCGCTGCGCAGCTACTTCAGTCGGCTGCCGCAAGAAATCCGCAAAATGCCGAGATCCAGCTGCTGCTCGCCAAAACCTACTACGAGACCCAGCAGCACGACGCCGCCATCGCCAGCGCCGAAAAGGCCGTGGCCCTCGAGCCACAAAACTCCGTATTCCACGAATGGCTGGGCCGCGCCTACGGCGAAAAAGCCGAACACGCCGGAATCTTTTCCGGCATGTCGCTCGCCAAGAAGACGCGCAAGGAATTCGACACCGCAGTCCGTCTGGACGAACGCAATTTTTCGGCACGCCAGGCGCTGATCGAGTTCGACTGCAGCGCTCCGGGAATCGTCGGTGGCGGCGAAGACAAAGCGCGACCCAACATCGCCAAACTCGCCGAGATGGACGTTGCTGAAGGCCATTACGCTGCCGGCAACTGTCGGCGGCAAAAGAAAGATTTCGCCGAGGCCGACGCCGAATTCACCAAAGCGATCGAAAGCCACCCGAAATCGATCAATCTGATCTACGACATTGGCGACTACGCCGTGAAGCACAATCAACTCGAACGCCTGATCGCTGTCGCCAATGAAGGCGAGCAGCTCGTCCCTACCGATCCGCGCGGAAAATACTATCGCGCCGTCGCTTTGGTCATGACCAAGGCACAACCCGGCGAAGCCGAGCGCCTGCTCCGCGAATATCTGAATCGTGCCCCCATTCGCAATACCTTTCCGCATCCGCGCGACGCCCACGAGTGGTTGGGCCGCCTGTACGAGAATCAGGGCCGCACGCAATCGGCCATCGACGAGTACGAAGCCGCACTGCGCGCCGACCCGAAAAGCAAAACCGCCCGCGACGCACTCAAACGTCTAAGGAAATAGCACGCGTGGCATGAAATTCAGCCTGTGACATCTGGAACGGAATGACACCATGATGGACATCCGCGAAACTCTCTCCGTCGCCATCGACGCCCTGCGCTCCAACAAACTCCGCGCCATCCTCACCTCTCTCGGCGTCATCATCGGCAGCGCGTCCATCGTTCTCGTCGTCACCGTCGCCCTCACCGCACAGAAATTCGTCATCGGCCAGATCGAAGCCATCGGCTCCAACCTGGTCTGGGTCGAGCTCATCAACGCCGGCAGCAAAGGCCAGCCTCTCAGCCACGAGCTCACCATCGACGACATGAACGCCGTCAAAGCCACTGTCCCCGGTGTCGAGCAGGTTGCCGGCACGCGCGAACTCCCCATGTCCGTCGTCGTCGCTGCCCGCGAGCGCCCTGTCAATCTGATCGGCGTCACCGAGGGCTACCAGAATATTCGGCGCCTTGTCATCCTCCGCGGCCGCTACTTCGATCCCTCCGACATGGAGACCCGCGGCAAAGTCTGCCTCATCACCAAGCAACTTGCAGACCGCGTCTTCGGCCTCGACAATCCCATCGGCGGCACCATCCGCATGGGCGAGCTCACCTTCACAGTAATCGGCGTTTTTCGCGAGCGCGTCGCCACCTTCGGCCTCGCCGAAATCAAAGACGAATCCGTCATCATTCCGTTCACGCTCATGCGCTACTACACCGGCGTCGACGTCTTGCGCGTCCTTTATGCTCAGGCCGAAAGTGCCGATGTAGTCGCCTCGGTCCAGCGTCAGATCGGCGTAGTGCTCAACAGCCGCCATCCGCCCGCCGCCGAATATGACGTGCAAACGCTCACTGCGATCCTCAGCGCCGCGAAAAACATTTCCCTGGCGCTCACGATCGTTCTCCTGGTGATCGCCTTTATCGCGCTGCTCATCAGTGGTATCGGCATCATGAACATCATGCTGGTCACCGTAAAAGAGCGCACCCGCGAAATCGGCATACGCAAGGCGATCGGCGCCCAGCGCCGCCAGATCTTGCAGCAATTTCTGATCGAAGCCCTGCTAATCAGCGGCGGCGGCGCCATCATTGGTATTCTCATCGGCGTCGGCATCCCGGTTGCCGTCCAACCGCTGCTTCCCGGAAACCTGCGCGTGCCAATTTCCGGCCTCAGCGTCCTGATCGCCTTCGCAATTTCGTGCTCCACCGGCCTGTTCTTCGGCTACCTGCCCGCGAGCCAGGCAGCAGCCCTCCAGCCGATCGAATCCCTCCGCTACGAATAACGATGCCAACTAGAACCAAAGCATCACTCGAATTCCTGGCACTCACGATCAGCATGAGTCGCCACGCGCATACTCACGCAGACAAACGAGGCCAGCCATGAATAAGGTCCACCGCATCCTGATCACCGCCGGCATAACCGCCGCCCTCTTGTCGCCAACCCGCGCGCAAGAGCCGGCTCAAACTCCGACGCAACCCACTCCAGGTGCCCCTGTCGCGCTAACCCTCAAACGCGCCATCGAACTCGCCCTCCAGAACAGCAAAGACATCCAGACCGCGAAACTCCAGGCGCGCCTTGCCGATCACTCCGCGCAAATCACCAAAGCGCAGTTCCTCCCGAATGTCTATGCCGGCTCCGGCGCGGGCTACACCTACGGCATCCCCGAAACGCCGGGAGGCCGCGCCCCTGCGCTCTTCAACGTCTCCTACACCGAGCAAGTCTTCAACGAGCCTCTGCGAGGTCAGGCCAAGGAACTGCAAGAACAAGCCAAATCGCAACGCATCCTGCTCGAAGACGCGCGGAACACGGTAATCTCGCGCACCGCAGCGGCCTACCTCGAGCTCGGCATGGTCCGCCATTCGCTGGACCTGCTCCGCAAGGAGCAAACCAGCGCCGACAAAATCGCCGAAGTCACGCAACAACGCCAGAAGGAAAATCTCGAACTTCCGGTGGAAGTGACGCGCTCGCAGCTCACCAAAGCCCGCGTTGTGCAGCGAATCTTGCAACTCGAATCCCGCGAAGACGAACTCGAAGTCTTCCTGCGCAGCCAGACCGGCCTGGCGGACAACACGCCAATCGAAGTTTCCCCCGAAGAACTTCCCGGCGAAGCCGAACAGGAAGGCGCAAACCTCGTCGCCCTCGCCCTGCAGAACAACGTCTCCCTACGTCTGGGCGAAGCCGATGTCCGCGCGAAAGAATTCCGCCTCACCGGCGAGAAACGCGGTTACTACCCGACGCTGGAGCTCGTCAGCGTCTACAGCCTGCTGGCCAAATTCAACAACTATGACCAGTTCTTCCGCACCTTCCAGCGCAACAATTACAACGCCGGAGTGCAGGTGCAAGTCCCGCTGTTCAGCGCCCAAACAAAAGCCAACATCGGCCTCGCTGCCGTGAATCTGGACGTCGCCAAAGCCAATCTGGCCAACAAAAGGACCGAAATCAGCGCGTCAGTCCGCCAGAAGACTCGCCATCTGCGCGAGCGCGACGCCGCCAAGGAAGTGGCCCGCCTCGAGCTGCAGCTCGCCCAACAAGATGTCACCGTGCTGCAATCCCAATTCGAGGAAGGCAAAATCAATCTTCGCGAAGTCGAGCGCGCCCGCCTCACCGAAAGCGAAAAATGGATGGTCTACCTCGACGCCAACTTCCAGCGCCAGCAAGCCCAGCTCGACCTGCTGCAAACCGCCGGCCAGCTCGACAAAGTCTGGCAATGAGCGTCGCCGCTGCACGATTCGCAAATATCCCGCGAGCCACGAGCTTGCGAGTGTTGCAAGCCGCCACCGCGTCGCGTGGCTGGCACTCTGTAGCTCACCCCTTCAGAGGTGAGGCCTTTCCGATCACCGGCAACTTCGATCCGCGAGCCAGCACAGCAAGCCAAAGGATCAATCTTTGCAGCTAGACCAAAAATCACTAACCGCCTTCCTCGAAGCCGCCAAGAAACTCGACGCCGGCTTCCAAAATCTCCCAGCGCACGATCTAGCCATCCCCGGCGCACACCGCATCCCCGAAATCCTCAACGCCACCTCCGAGCGCCTCCACGATAACTATCCATACTTCCATCCCCTCTACGCCGGACAAATGCTCAAGCCTCCGCATCCGGTCGCGCGCCTCGCCTACGCGCTCGCCATGTTCATCAATCCCAACAATCACGCACTCGACGGCGGCCGTGCCACCTCCGCGATGGAAAAAGAAGCCGTCGCCGAAATCGCCGCGATGTTCGGCTGGCGCGATTTCCTCGGCCACCTCTGCGGCGGCGGCACCATGGCGAATCTCGAAGCTCTGTGGGTCGCCAGCCAGCTTCAGCCCGGCCAAAAAATTCTTGCCAGTGATCAGGCCCACTACACACACCAGCGAATCAGCAGCGTCCTTAAACTCGACTTCGAATCCATTCCCACCGACGCTCTCGGCTGCATGGATACCACCGCGCTCGAAAAACGTGCAGCCCGCGGCGACGTCGGAACGGTAGTTGCCACCATGGGCACCACCGCGACTGGTTCGGTCGATCCGCTGCCGCAAATTCTCGCCCTTCGCGAAAAGCACGGCTTTCGCGTCCACGCCGATGCCGCCTACGGGGGCTATTTCACCTTGGCGGCAAATCTTGCCGAACCCGCCGCCACCTCCTTCGCAAAAATCGGTGAAGTCGATTCCATCGTCATCGACCCGCACAAGCATGGCCTGCAACCCTATGGCTGCGGCTGCGTTCTGTTCCGCGACCCCAGCGTCGGCCGCCTCTACAAACACGATTCGCCTTACACCTATTTCAGTTCCGCGGAGCTGCATCTTGGCGAAATAAGTCTCGAATGCTCGCGACCCGGGGCAGCCGCAGCGGCGCTCTGGGCCACGCAGCGACTGCTTCCACTCCAACGCGGCGGCGACTTCGCCCAAGGCCTGGAACGCAGCCGCCAAGCCGCGCTCGCCCTCTACGCCAAACTCAAATCCAGCGATGGCTTCGTCACCGCCTTCCAGCCCGAGCTCGACATCGTGGTCTTCGCTCCTCGTGCTTCCAGCCTCGCCCGGATGTCCGCCTTCTCCCGCAAAATTTTTGACGCCGCCGCTGAACAAGGTTTGCACCTCGCCATCGCTGATGTCCCAGTCACCCTGTTCCCCAATCTCGACTCCGGCACTCAAAAGAACCAACTCACGCTGACCGTCCTCCGCTCCGTCCTCATGAAGCCTGAACACCTCGACTGGATCGACCGTATTTGGCACATCCTCAGCCAAGCTGCACTCGTGACACGTCCGACCTGATCCCCGCCCTCAGTCACCATGCCTCCGTGACCTCTGTGGCTCCTATCTCCGCCTCCTCTGCGTTAAGCCTTTGCCTTCGACTTTCATCTTACGGCCGCTGAGGTGCTCACCCGCGCAACTCCCACTTAATGCAGCATTTAACCTTTCACTTTGCGAAACACACCGTTCGCAGAAACCCTTGGAGCCATGCAACCAACTCCGGTAAACTAATATCTACTGCATAGGGCTCGGAAACTATCCGAAAACGCAGCCGGGCAAGGCTGCCATTGCGACACAAATCCAGGTGCAAACGGAAACTTTTGCACAGGTGATTCGAAGGTTGAGGGAGAGTTCATGCCGGATGTCTTAAAGACGCTGCTGTTGAATCCGCCGAGTTTCGAGAATTTCGACGGCGGAGCAAGCTCGCGCTGGCCCGCAACCCGCGAAATTGAGTCCTACTGGTACCCCGTCTGGCTCACCTATCCCGCTGGAATGATCCCGGGCAGCCGCCTGCTGGACGCTTCTCCCGCCAAAATCAATTGGCAACAAACCATTGAAATCTGCAAAGACTACGAATTTCTCGTCCTGTTCACCTCGACCGTTGGCTTCGACAGTGACGTAAAGCTCATCCGCAAGATCAAGGAATCGCACCCCAGCCTGAAGATCGCTTTCGTCGGCCCGCACGGCCACATCAAGCCCGACGAAACCCTGAACGCCAGCCAGGACATTGACTTTGTCACCCGCGGCGAGTTCGATCACTCCGTAGTCGAATACGCGCACGGCAAGCCGATGAGCGAAATTCTCGGCATCAGCTATCGCAAGGACGGCAAGATCGTCCACAACGCCGAGCGTCCGCAGCTCCACACCGCCGAGCTTGATGCGCTTCCGTTCGCCACGGATATCTACAAGCGCGATCTTAAGATCGAAAATTACAACGTGCCGTTCCTGCTGCACCCCTTCGTCTCGTTCTACACCACGCGCGGGTGCCCGGCGATGTGCACTTTCTGTATGTGGCCACAAACGATTTCCGGCCACGCCTGGCGCACTCGATCGGTCGATAACGTCGTGCAGGAAGTTAAAAACACGCTCGAATATTTCCCCCAGCTCAAGGAAATTTTCTTCGACGACGATACCTTCAACATCCGCAAGGATCGCGCCATCGAGCTGAGCCAGAAATTCAAGCCGCTCAAGTTCCAATGGTCCTGCACTGCCCGTTGCCACAGCAAGTACGAAGAGCTAAAGGCCATGGCCGATGGCGGCGCGCGCCTGTTCATCGTCGGTTTCGAATCCGGCGATCCGCAGATCCTCAAGAACATCAAAAAGGGTGCCACCGTCGAAATGGCCCGCGAGTTCATGAAGAACTGCAAGAAAGTCGGCATCAAGGTTCACGGCGATTTCATCATCGGCCTGCCCGGCGAAACTCGCGAAACCATCGAAACCACCATCAATTTCGCCAAGGAACTTGACTGCGAGACCATCCAGGTTTCCCTCGCCCACGCCATGCCCGGCACCGAACTGCACCAGACCATGTCCCAGCAGGGCTTCCTCAAGGTCGAAGCTCTCGCCGATTCCGGTGGCCACCAGTTGCCGCATATCGAATATCCGCACCTCAAAAAGCCGGAAATGATGGCTGCGGTCAACCGCTTCTACGACGAATACTATTTCCGCCCCCGCGTGGTGTGGCGCATCGTGAAAGACGCGCTATGGGACGCCCACGAGCGCAAGCGCCTCTATCACGAGGCCACCGAATTCCTGAAACTCCGCTCCGAACGCTGGAAGTGGGTAAAGCAAGGCGGCGACATCCAGAAGCCCATGATCGCGGTCCCTGGCTCCTCATCCGCCTCCGGCAACGACTAACCGCCGCTTCGACGCTCTCCCCGGCGTGCCTCAGGTAGGTGTCCATGTAGCGGCCGCTTTCCGAAGCAGACGCCTTTCCCTGGGCTGTGTTGGTGGCCCCCGTGGATCTTGGCACCGGGGGGTCGGACCCTTTGGTCCGCCATAAATGGGCAGCCGACTCGGCCTTTAGGCCCTGAGGAAAACTCATATCTCTCTTGGGTGCCGCACCCCTTGGGTTTCAATGCGATAATTTCCAACTTAAAAATAATGTCCTCCGAACATCGCCTCCGTCTCAAAACCCTCCTCATGATCCTCATCATGGTCATCTGCGCCAACGCCGGCGACCTGATGCTTAAGCACGGCATGACGCAAATCGGCGCCGTACCCTTCACAACCGCTGGTCTCCAGCACGCCTTCCTCCTCACCATCACCAACGAAACCATCTGGCTGGCCATCGTGTTCCTGATCGGCTTTACCGTCAGTTACATGCTGCTGATGAGCTGGGCCGACTACAGCTACGTCATGCCCGCCGGCGCCTTCGGCTACGCCCTTCTGACCTTCCTGGCGGTGATCTTGCTGCATGAACAAGTCACCCCGCGCCGCTGGGTCGGCGTAGCGCTGATCTGCATCGGCGTACTGCTGGTAGGGCAAACCAAGCCACGTACCACGGAAGTTGTTGCCCAGGCCGTGGTACCGACATGATCCGCTCAGTCCTCGTTTTCGCTCTTTTCCTCTTGTGCAGCACTGGCGGCGAAATCGCCATCACTCATGGTATGAAACAAACCGGCGAGCCGGCGAGGCTGCGTCCCCGGGAAGTCCTGATTTTTCTTGGCCGTGCGGTGCGCAACGTCTGGTTCTGGGTCGGCCTGCCCATGCTGGCGCTCTCCTTTTATTCGCTTCTTCTCCTGCTGTCTTGGGAACCCATCAGCCTGGTGATCCCCGCCTCAGCACTGAATCCCTATGTTTTCGGAACTCTTGCCGCCAAGTACATCCTCAACGAACAAATCAGTCCCGCGCGCTGGGCCGGAGTAACCCTCGTCTGCGTCGGCGTAGCCTTGGTCGCCATTGGCTAGCCGCTCCGAATAGCTGCAGATTTTCTTGACAAGGCTTTTATCTATATGTTATAGTACTATATGAGTACTATAGCTGCCGACGGCGGTCATGGAAGCGGAAGGTTTTTAGGGCACCGGCGGGTTGAAGATTGAGCAAGCTCTTTAGAATGAAGTCGTTGCGCCATTACTTAGGCGAAACTCTTTGTTTTGAATGTCGTTGCGAAAAAACAGCGGGTTGGGGCACTACCAGTTGCTGAAAACGAATTTTCCGCCAGCTCGCGCAATCTCCCTCACTGGCCCCAGCTTCTCCAGATAGCCGCGCCGCTCGTCCGACCCGGTCACGAAATACAAGCGCCGGGGACCAGGCCATGCCCGCGCCAGATCAGCATCATCAATAAAGATGGGCGCCGCGTCGGGAAACAGCGATCCGTACCAGAGGCCGTTGATCCGGCCGTTAAAGATAAGCATCTGCCGCCCGGTATAGAAATTAACCGACGAGGCGTTGGCGTACTCCCCATCGCAAATGATCTGCTCGCCAGGCTGGAGTTGGCCCAGGATCGCGGTGGCCAGTGGCTTGGAGCCCAGTACCGGAGCAAAGACGCCGAGCGCCACGTGGGCGCACTCGATGAACACGATCATCATTCCGGCCAGAGCCCAGTTGGCGAGGCGAAGTCGCCCGCGGCGCCGGAAAATCCAGTTGAGGACGCTCCCGAAGAAAAATGCCAGCGCCGTTCCGATCAGCGGTCCGCGAAACAAACTCATCGCGCTACCGGTCAAATCGAGAAAGTGCCCCAGCGAAAGCACATACGCATCGGGATTCTTATTCAGCAAATCCGCCAGTCCAACTCCGGGCGGAGGCGGATGCGAAATGATGGCGAGTCCTGAAGTCAGCGCCGCAATCACCAAGCCGATGACGAGAAATACCGTTGCGGAAATCCGGCCGGACCGTGCGATGTCTTCGCCATATTGCGCTTGCGACTCCAGCGCCAGCCAATGGCCCAGCAACAGGCAAATCCCTGGTAGCGCAGGAGCAAGGTAGTACTCCTGCCGCGTGGAAAAGCTGAAAAACAGGAGAATCACCACAGCCCACAAGAAAAACAGGAGCAGCGGAGCCTCGGGGGAAGTTCGCCGCTCGGCAGTGTTCAGCAACCGTAAGCGTACTCGGCGGATCGCCTGCGGTAGAAATGGACTCCACGGGAGCAGCCAGACCAGCATCATTCCCCAGAACAGCAGCAGCGGAAATGTGCCGTAGTCGACGGGATAGCGCTTGCCGATGTAGCGCAGAAAGTGTTCGTTGACGAAGTAAAACCACAGGAAACCCTTCGCTTGCCCGGCAGGCGGATTCCGCACCGCCGCCAACCAATGCCAAGGAACCGCGACTGCCAGGAAGACGAGCGTACTGGACATCAGGCGCATCTTGAGTAAGTGCCGCAGGTCGCCGACCAGCAGCAGAAAAACGAAAATGATAGCGCAGGGAAAAACGATGCCGATCAAGCCCTTGGTAAGCAGGTTCAGAGCGATGCTGACAGCGAATCCCCAGCACGCCAACAACGAGGGATTCCCGGATCGCCAACCCTGAAAGAAAAAGTACAAGCTCAAGCCGATCCACAGGCCGACGAGAAGATCCGGAATCGTGATGCGCGTAAAGAGATAAGGCCCAAACGAGGTGATACTGATGATCGCGGCCCAGAATCCCGAGTCTTCCGACAGAAAAGTGCGGCCTATGCTCACTAGCAGAAAAGCCAGGAACAGGACCGTGAACCCCTGTGGAAGTCGCGCGGTCCACTCGGCAATGCCGAAAAGCTTGAAGCTGACAGCCATGGCCCAGTAGGGAAGCGGCGCCTTTTCGAGATAGCGAATGCCGTTTTCGTGCAGCGTCACCCAGTCGTGCAGCGTCAGCATCTCGCGTCCGGCTTCCGCGTGAGCGGAATCAGCGTCGTCGAACAAGGACGGGCGGAACAATCCGGGACCATAAATGCAGGCCCACAGAAAAATCAGTGCGAGGCTTTGCCATAGCCAGCGTGGGCTGGAGGAAGGAGTCATGGACAGAGGCGCAGGCCTCCGGCAGACACCAGCAGGGATTTGAGCGTTCTTTTCACGCGAAAAGGAAGTGTATCATGCGGGTTAGAGCTATAAGGACAGCGCGCACCCACCGCGGCACGGCCATTTCCGGCCGTGCTCGCAAGTTATCTCGACCCGCTCGGGTTAGCGTGCATTTGAATGCAGAATTCTAAACAGGGAGAAACGTGCTGGCGGCTTTGCGACTGATTCTTCTCGTGCTCGCGATGGGCCCGTTCGTGTTCTATCTTCTGTGTCTCTACTGCATTCTCGATTATTTTCGTTCGTTGCGAGGGCTTTCACCGCGAACGGATTCTTTTGCGTCTGCGATCAGCATCCTGCAGCCGGTTCGCGGTGTGGCCCGTGACGCT
>Ga0157378_10000089_pt1 | contig 86633 bp, 54 predicted proteins | sample M65metaG_FD_115309 | JGI IMG/M metagenome (GOLD analysis project Ga0157378, IMG submission 115309) | Miscanthus rhizosphere microbial communities from Kellogg Biological Station, Michigan, USA - M6-5 metaG | ecosystem: Host-associated > Plants > Roots > Rhizosphere > Soil | place: USA: Michigan...
AAGAGGTCGCTAATCAGGTGGCAGCACCGGCTGAAACGAGAAACACCCAACTTGCAGCGAGCAAAAAGCTCATCAATGACTGCGGATGGAAGGGTGGCGACGGAGGTGAACTGGGCAAAGGGAGAACCTTGTTTATGAGACAAAGCTACAAGAGAACAACCACAAAACAAAAAACTAGTTGACACAGACCGGCCTTCTCATGGAAGGCGTTAGCACTAGCTTGCGCTTTTTGTTCGCCTATAATACTTCGATGCCGCCCCGTGGCAAGCTCGATCTTGAAAAGATCCGCGCCGCTCTAATCATGCTGTGCCCGCATTGCGGAGCAGAACTGCAACCCAATGAGCGGGAGCGGCTAGATTTTGACCATCTTCGATGCGGGAAATGCGGGCAGACCTTCACTCCGCCTCAGCAGAAGATCCGTTTAAACACCTGGCGTGGTCAGCGCCTCAAAGGTTGCTGGAGCGCTGCATCTCATTGTTTAAGCCCTGAAAAAGAAAGGGCCAGCCTGAGGAGAAGCTGGCCCGAACCCGGAGTGAGCAATAAAGAACACCGACCCATCCCCCGATAGGTGGCAAACTCAACCCTATGGGTTCGCGCTCTGTGCGGTCAATTCCGCAAAAGTTGTAGGAATGTACTTCCGAGTTTTTCCAACCGAAGAGTGATTTCTCTCGGAATGCGAAACCCCATCTATCGGTCCAACATTTCAACAAGGTGTTCCGATGCTGCTAAGGCTTCTTCCGAAAGGCGTGGGGTGGCAATCTGAGCTTTCGGGACTCTTGACTGCATGACAATTCCAATCACCCACACGATTCCTGCCAGTACATCTGAACTCTGCTCAAGGATATCCACGTAAAAACCATGACGACCCTTCATGGCATTGAGCAACAGGCAGCCAGCAGCACCCCCGGTGTCACTGATGACTATACCTAGAGCGACTCCGGCCGGTAGTATGCCCCACGAAACCCCTACAGCCCGTGACACCACCAGCAACACAACTAGCCAAGATACTTCCATCACACTCGACGCCACGACGACGGTGCACTCCACCTTCCATGCACGGATAGGCACACTTTGAGGAAGCATTGCAGTGACGATCGTTGCAAGCAAGATGATTACAGCTGCGCTCCAGCGAGGCAAAGGTCGGAAGAGATTCGCTAGCGAGGAGCGCGACAGGACGACTTTACTCCACAATTCGTAAATTACGGCTATTCCAAGAAAAAGCATCGCAATGGAATACGCAACCGCGAGCCAGTCGTAAAGGGCTGCAAGACGCGGGAAGGTGTCCCACAGCAAAAAAAGAATCGCAAAGAACAAGGTACTGCAGACACTGAGGCCCAAGGAGCTAAAAAATATGGGCAGGCTGCCCAAATGCTTCTTCCAAGCCCCGAGTCCTACGACCACCGCAAACAAAGCATTGGCCGTAATCCAGACAGAATAATCCAGTATTCGCATCGCGGTTTTTGCGTACAAGCATTGTAGCGACATCGTGGCTGGCCATCGCAGACTCGATCTTGAGAAGGTTCGCGCAGCGCCCTGCAGGGCGGAGCGAAGCCAAACGAGTGACAGCGGCCAGATTTTTAGCACCTGCACAATGTCGACAGGGTGGGCAGACGTCCACCCGAAAACGTCAATGAGCGATTTAGCCATGCGATCACTTAGCCCACGAAGGTTTGTTCTGATTTTGTAACAAGATCGAGCTAGTAATAACTTTGATCTCCTGTGACAAGCCTTCCATCAAGACGCTGAGGTCGACTCGTTTCTGCTTGATTTCAACAGAAAAGGTATGTACCTTTGCAGCCCTAACGTGAGTAGATGATCCGCTTGCAAGCTAAAGCCGTCTCTTACGCTAGCTTGTTCTTCCCCGCAAGATCTTCCACAACGTTTTGAACTGGCTCGCCTAAACGGGCGGGGAGGAGATTCCTATGTTTCAAAGTGCTGGAACGTGGTTCCGGGGCTTCATTCTTTTGTTTGCTGCACTTTTGTGCAGCGGAACTCAAGGTTTCTCCAACAATTAATCCCTCGCTTCTCTGCTCGGGGCAACGGCTTTAGGGGAGACGGCCATCCATTTCACCAACCTGGATGCGGCAGAAGACCTCTCCAGGACTTTCTGTTGTAGGGTGTTATGGCGTCTAAGTCAATTCAGCTGAATTTTGTCCAGCGCTGGAGCACGGCCCTTGTCAGCTTACTCGTTCTCTTGCCTCTTGCGGTTCCTTCCAACGCACAAACACAGGCTTCATGCCAGTTCACGACGTTCAATACTCGATTCTTTCTGAACACCGGTGGGACCCTCGTTCTATTTCCACAAGGTGTCAATGACTATGGAACCGTTGTTGGGGAGGCTGACAACAATGTGGACTTTAGCGTCAAAGCGTTCACGCGGTCCTCTGGAGGCGCTCTCAGTTATTACCAGCACGGCTCAAGTGATACGACCTTCACACACCGCAACAACAGCGGTGTGAACCTCGGCGTATATGGATCATCGACTGCTCTTGCCAGTGCGAGTGGCACGCCATTCACCATGCAAGGGTCCACCGTCACTCCGTTGACCATAACCGTCGGAGGCAAAACCTACAGCAGGTTCACCGTTTGGGGAACGAACCGCTGGGGGACGATCGTAGGAGCATTCGCCGATTCTTCCGGCAAGATTCATGCTTTTAAGCGATTCAGCAATGGCAGCACTGTCCAACTGGACTACCCCGGGGCCGCTCAAACCGTGGCCAATGCCATCAACGACGGTGGCACCATCGTCGGGTTCTACAGCAAAACAGCGTCGCCAAACCTCTGGAGGCACGGCTTCATTTACAACAATGGCAAATGGGCAACTTTGGATTATCCCGACAGCACTCTGCAGACGACCCTCAGCGGGATCAGCAATGCCAACCTGATTGCTGCGACAACGATTCAGGGCAGCAATGCACTCAACTCCTTCATCTACGTCAACGGGACGTTCAAAAAGATGGTGATGCCGAATAGCAGCGTCCCAACGTATGCGTATGGCGTGAGTCCAAACAGAGGGCTGATTACAGGCTTTTCCGGCTACAAGGGATATATCGCCACCTGCAAGTGATAAAAAGCGCATCGGTCAGTAAATGCATGCGTCATCGGGGGAGCTGGCCGCCCCCAGCAGGCCTTGATTTCACTCTCAAACTACCCAACGATTTAGGCGCCAAAAACTCAAGCAACTCTCTCGTCGTTCTCAGTCACATCCCATAGGCCAAACGGCAAACGCCGAACTTCCTTAACTTTTTCCTCGCTCAATTCTTCAAGAGCAATGCGAACTGAACCGTGGGGAGCATCCAGCTCCGAGGCCAAAGTCTCTGAACACGCGACTCCTTCTTTCCGAAGGTGCGCCGTGATTCGCGTTTTCAACGCTCCAAATTCAGCTGGTATCATGGCGCTGATTGTACGCTCAAGGACTGCTAAAGCAAGGTTCTTTAATAAAGAGCCGCCCTCGTTGTGAGCAGGGGGGCTTGTTGCCATTGAATTTCTGATAAGCTGTTGAAACGTTTTAGCCAGCCAAACACTGCCACCAGGATTAAGAACAAATTTTCGGAAGGTTTCTTCGCAACTTCCCAGTTGGCCAGACGCTTTGCGTCACCAGGGGGGGCCTCAATGGTCGTGCGAGTTCTCGTTGTTGATGACTATGAACCGTGGATTCGTTTCTTGCGCCTGACGCTTCTTGCGCGGCAGGACCTGGAAGTGATCGGACAATGTAGCGATGGCCGCGAAGCCATCCACAAGGCCAAAGAGCTGCAACCGGATCTAATCCTTTTAGATATAAGTCTGCCTGCACTTAACGGGATTGAGGTAGCTCGGCGCATTCGAGAGATTTCCCCCACATCCAAGATTCTCTTTGTGAGCGAAAACCGTTCTCCCGATGTGGCAGAAGTAGCTTTGGAAGCGGGTGGGGGCGGTTATGTCTTAAAGTCGGATGCGGCCAGAGAACTATTGCCCGCCATAAACGCGATCCTCGAAGGTAAGAGGTTCATCTCTGCCGCTCTGGCGGGTCACTTTATCTTTGTCGGCGTCTCCATCGCGACGCAAATGTTCTCGTGGCTCAGCACGCTACTTTAAGAGGACAGCCAACACCACGCCGAAGATTAGAGCACAGAGTATCGCAGCCTCACAGGTGCAGGTGCAGGTGCCGCATAGCGGATTCATGCCTCTACCCTGGGCGGGGTGAGTCTGGGTGCGATTGGTAATCCTCATCAATTCCTGCCATGTGGCAGGTTTCAGGAAAGTCCACGGGAGTGAACCTCACTCTGACAGTGTCGCAAGTTGCTTTGCCGCCCCGTTTCTTTGAACAATCTGCGCGATGTCTTTCAAGAGTATTTCGGGGTCGGGATCGATATCGTATTCCGCCCCGTCTACGGGCTGCTCTCCTGCGCTGCGACGAAGAGAAATGATCGGTGCTGGGCACACAGCACGGAAGGCTTCGACCATCTCGCATTTGTGCGAGTGATTGATCGAATGGCCGACCACAAACAGGTCGAATCCCCCTTGCTTGCATTTTTCGAGGGCCGCCGCCAATCCCATTACGGAAATTACTTGGTAGCCTTCGCGCTCCAACAGTAAATGTCTCGTTGCAAGAAGCACCTCGTCATAAGAAGCCGAAAGGATTCTCGCTTTGGGCTGCCGACGGGCGAGTTTGTGCGCCAACAGGGCAACCAGCTCGTCGGCTTTGGAAGGCTTAATCAGGTAATCATCAATTTCTTGATGGATACCTTCAACCGCACCTTCCAATCCTGGGTACGCCGTTAGAACAATCGTCACGCACTCGGGATTTACACGCCGAATAGCCCGAATCACGTCATAACCGTCGGCTTCTTTGTCGATGTTCAAATCGCAAAGCAGTAGGTCGAACTCATTCTTTTGAATCTGCTCCAGTGTTTCCGGCACAGTGCTGGCCGCCGTTACCTCGAACCCGTACTTGCGGAGAATGAGGGGAAGCGTTGCACGAATTCCAGCGAGGTCGGTATTCTTGAGTGCCGCGGGCGCGCAGAAGGACGGCCTTTTCCTCCGCGGGAACAAGCATGGACATCCGGGCATTATCTTCTACTGCAACCCTTGGCATAGAGACTCTCCCTTCTGCGTGTAGTTCGTCTGAAGGGCATTCGGATCAGCTTGTGAGGTCGAAAAGGTCCAAACGGCCAGGCCCTTTTTTCTTCCTGTATAGCGGAGGAGGATCTACCACATAGTGAAGTTCACCTTATCGAGATAGACCTTGTAATCGGTCATCTGCCGATTCCCATCCTGTTGATAGTTGATGGTGATTCCGTTCCATTGGGTCGTACCAGGGTTCTTGTACTTGTTGACTGCGTGCGTGACTCCATTCAGGGTGATCGATTTGTAGAGCAAACGGTTGTCGGACGTCCTCTGTACTTGAATGACCACGTGATTCCAGGCATTGCTCTTCGGCGAGCAAGAAATACCCGTGGCAACCCACCTTTTGTTCACGTTGTCATAGATGTCCCATTCGTGGCCGCCGGCGATGCGGCACTGGTGACCCCATATGAACCCCTTGCCGAGCTTGCTCCGCATGAACTGGTTGATGTCAAATTCGAGCGCCTGAGACGCTGACGCACTAGAGGTGTAAAAAAACGCCTCATAGATGAAATTATGCGCGCCATTGGTGAGCGTGTGGCTGTTATCGGGGAGACCCTGGGTGGTGAAGCTTCCCACCAAGTGGTCGTTCCAAAGGATGTCAGAGAAAGCCAAGGTTCCACCTATGCTGTGCCTGGTAGCGCTGCCCGAAAGCGAGGGCGAAGAGATGGAGCGATTTCGGGACCAGTTAACCTTGCTCGAGGTTGAGGAGCAACTGCTGCAGATCGTCCAACTGGGGGAAAGCAGGGCATACCCCGGTCCCCAGCTGTTCTTATGGACATTCAGGAATTTATGGTAGTAAGGGCTACTGGTGTTTTGAGCGGACAACGCTGTACCAGAAGACAGGGCAACAACAAGACATAATGTGGCGACTCGGTACGAACTCATTCTGTTGTTTCTCCAGCAAAAACTGTATGGCCTTGACTTGCGGTGAGACTAGTGACGCATCTATTTAGGGTCAAGCGAAATCGAAAGAAGATGAGGGATTTGTGCAACACCCTGGCGTGTTCTGGCGCTGGTCTTGGGGTGTGCCAGAGTCTTACGGTGAACTGCTGAGCAGCTGTCCCGATTTCACGACTGTGACGGTGGAGCTTTTGCACGAGAAGGGTTCCTGCACGCACGAATTCAAGAACCCAATTTCTTCCTTCGGACCTAGGGAAACGATCCTCGATCCCAACTGGTTCTTCCACTCAGCTTTCAACGCTCCGCGAAAATATCTCCTTTATTCCACACCCTAATCGGGCGATAGCTGGTGATAAATCTCCGCATTACTCTGTGAGAGGCTCAGCTTGGGCCTTTTTGGGAGTCAAGGGGCAGTAACGTCTGTTTAGATCGGCTCGAGTGGTTTTTCTTTGGCGCCCACGATCAACAGCCAGAGCATCGCGGCAAGCTCGGCCATAAACACCGGCTGGAAGTAGCGGAAGAGAGCATTACTGTGGTCGGGAGCGAGGCACCAGGTGACACTCATGACGACCCAGGCAAGCCCGTCCAGCAGGAGCCAGTATCCGAGCCAGCGCGGTAAAAAGCGCGATTTCACGACGAGCGATCCAAACGGCAAAAGCCACAATCCCCAGAACATCTGGTTGATGCCAATCGCCTGTCCATGAATCCGGATTAGGAGCATGCCGACTGCCTCGCGCGTGTGGTCGTCGAAGCCAGTGAAGGCATCGCCTCTGCGAAAGACAAGGAGCGCGCAGGCACTGAAGACCGCCGTCACGACGCCGACGGCAGATGAAACCAAAACCAGAGCCACAAGTTGTCGCGCCCGATGGCGATCGACGTTCTCGAAAAGGCGATAGAGCGCCAAGCTGAGGCCGACGAATATGATCATGCCAAGCGTTTCAGCGAGCAAGCCCCAGCGGTAGAGAGTCTCGTGGCTGAGGATTCTAGTGGCAGTAGCAGTCGCGTCGTTGAGTACGATGGTCTTCGAGGGGACATATAGCAGATAAAACGGCCCCAGAGTGAAGCCCAGATACCACAGACCAGCAACACGGGCCGTTCTCTTCAGGGGCGTCATGGGGACCTCCAACGGCGGGCTATCATAACACTCGAGGATGCCACATTCCCCTATCGCTCGTTAAAGGGATGTCCGCGCATCCGCCGTCAATGAGTTCTATCAAAAGGGATGTCAAGAAAAACCTCTGCGTCGACCGGAGTTGTGAATCGGCGATGGCGTATCTAAGGGACCATGGTTCTGGTTAACTGAGTCCACGCAGAACTGTGGCCGACGACGATAAAAAGGAATGATGCAATTACCACGGCGGAATAACCAATTGCGTACCAGCGATTCACCGAGCGCGTCATTCCCCATTGGAGTACAAGAAACAATGCACCCAGCGCCAGCGCCGGACCAAGAACGTACAAAGGCGGCATGAGGGCAAAGTCCCCAATATAAGGACAGCGGCCAAGGGAGCCGGAGATAATCATCAATGACGCCAGGAGCATCATAGGACGGTGAATCTCAGCACGGCGACGGTGGACGATTGCTATCGCTACGAGAGTGCCGAAGGACAGCATCTCGCCCAGCATGGTTGCCAAAAAGAATCTGGCTCCTCCGATGGGCTGGTAAAGTCCAGGGTTATAGCGAACCGACAGGATTGCTGTAACCGACCCGAGGACCACCATGGTGCCCGCGAGCACGCCTCCAGCCACACCGACGCGCATGTGAAGCCGCCGGTTTCCGTTCCAAATGAAGACGCTCTGCGCCAGAAACAGAACTATCCAACTGAACATGGCAAGTCCATGAACGACGACCAGCGGAACGATTTGCCGGGTGATGTCGCCTCCCCCAAAACCCTTGCCGTGCACGATGAATAGCCGAAAGCCGACAGCGGTCGCAATCAGCATCGCACCTCCGGCGACCACATAAAACAGCCGCTCGGACGATTGGGCTCGCGCTTCAACACTCTGACCAAGCGACTGAGTTGCTGCTGAGATTCCTGCTGACATGACAGTTAGCCTTCTGATTGCGCGTCGACGTTGTCGTTCGCGCAATTCTCGAATCGCACGACCGTCCTAACTGGGCGACGGTACTCCAGGCTGCCTGATGGTGCAAAGCCGGAGACAAAGATGGACTAACACTCCGGCTGCGAGAGGTCAATCGACTGCTGGGCGTAAGGAATAGACCTGAAAAGAGGCTGCTGTCAACGCGAATTCCTTTCACCGATAAAGGACAACTCGATCCGGCTGAGTTCTTGTGCCAGGGCGCAAAACGACTAACGGGACCACCTGTCAGTTCACTTCATTCTCGCGTGACTCATGTGCTCGACGGAAACCCCTTCGCAGGTGCTGACAAATCGCGCTCGCGAAACACCTCGACTTCGCTAATTGACGGTTAGAGCAGGAAGCCACTAACATTCGGGTCTCTTATGCTTGTCCTAATGGTATTGCTGGTATCGTGGGTTGCGTTTCGCGTTATCGGAGCAATTGGTGTTCATGCCCTGGCGTCGTGGCAGAGTTCGGCGCTTTATGCTTTGGTCGTGATGTTCGTCTTTACCGCGAGCGCGCATTTCAACAAGATGAAGCATGACCTAGCCCGAATGATTCCGTCCTATTTCCCTCGTCCCCTGTTGATCATTTATGTGACTGGTGTTCTGGAACTTCTTGGAGCAGCAGGATTGATGGTCCCACAATTTCGGAGGCTGGCTGGCGTTTGCCTTATCGCACTCCTCGTCGGGATGTTCCTCGCCAACATAAATGCGGCGCAGAAGGGAGTCACGCTTGGGGGCAGACCACCAACTCCGCTTTGGTTGCGTGTTCCAATGCAGATTACGTTCATCGCGCTTCTCTGGTGGTCAACTTCCATCTGAACGCAAGATTCCACCCTCCGCTGCTTGACATCCCTTTTTGATAGAACTCATTGAGGGGCGCGGGAGCCCTCTTTATTGGTAGTGGGGTGAAAGACACATGGTCGAGAAATATTCGCAAGGCAGCCTCTCTTCTCGCGTTCCATAGATAAATTACGGGAAGAAGGGGTGAACACCACTATGTGTCACAAGAGCCGAGTCCGGCCTGTTGCGGTTTTGCTCGCCTTGGTCGCGCTTCTTGTAATTTCTCAGGGGTTGTCCATGGACTGGGACATGGGGCAACGGAGAGGGCAGAAGAGCGCATTCTTGATGATGCGGCGATTGTCCCGTGCGCTTGAGGCTTTTAGGAGGACGAACGGCGCGTATCCTGCTCGCATCGCCCCGCTGCACGACTTCTTCATCGAGGCAGCTATCAGCGAAGATCAATACGAAGACAGGGATTTTGCTGAATTTCAATGGCGGAAAGTTGTCGATGCAGACCACGCGTCAGGATATCTGTACGAGTATCGCCCGTCAGATCCAATGGCATCCAAGCCCGTATTGTTCACCCACTATGCGCTGCACGCCGACCCTGTAGAGCGGGGACGAACTGGATTCAGGTCTTTTTACGTCGATGACAATGGCAGCATCCGGTGGAACGGCGAGCGGCAAGCGACAGCTACTGACCCCATCCCGGATGTTGATCCAATACTCGACGTCCATTCATTTTGGACTGAAGGGCCCCGGCCCTGGTGACGCAACTGACGAGATGTTTTCCCTCTTGCAATGTCAGGAGCACGTCAATGGGACAAATCGCCATACTGCTCATTCAGGGATCGTCATCCAGATTCCGATGATTTTAGTGTCGGCTGTTCAGCATGGAACGACAAGGAGCCGCGCGGAAGCAGCGACTAATTCTTGATCAGGCTGGTGTGGCTGGCTACGCACAGCCACTTGGCACCGTCCAGTACCCATGTGTCGGTGAAGCGTCCGACATGGTCGTAGGCTTTGCCCTTGTAGGTGCCTTGCGTGTGATAGGTGCCGGTAATGACGGCAGTATTCCCGAAGAAATTCACCTTGACGTCTCGAATGGTGAGCAGGGACGGCTTGAACAATGGGTCTCTGATGTCGGCCAGGAAATGCTGCTTGTCGCTGACCCCTCCATCCCACTCTGTGTTGACGAATCGGCTGTCCACTAGGGCGTCGAGAGCGGCGGCGTCCCGGTTGACCTGTGCTTCATTCCACATGCGCTCAAGGACAAGTAGCTTGTCTTCGCGAGGATCGGTCTGCTGGGCAAAGGTGACCCAGGAGCAGACCGTCAGCAACAAACAGCAGCCTACAATGCGAAGCATGGTCGTACAGGTTCGCCGTCATCCCTACGTGAGGGCGAACTCCAGAAACATAGCGGCGAGACGGACGCTGCAGCTACGAAAATCACCGCAGAGGGATTACGAACGTCATAGAAACCAGGGAAGGCCTCGGCACGAACTGCTAGAATTTGCGCTGACCCTGGGAAGGCAGGATTCGCGAATTCAGATTTTTAGCATCCCAAGCTTTGGCAAATCGCGACAGAAGACGCTACCGTCATTGACAATATGAAACACATTTTGGTCACCGGTGCGACCGGTAAGGTGGGCTCCCACTTTATTCGCCGTATCCTAGGCTCCAGTGCTCACCAAGAAATCATCATTCGGGCTCTGTGCCACAACCGAGTTCCGAGGCCCCATGAGCGGATGGAAATTGTTGAAGGAAGCATCTCCGACCGCGAGACTGTGCGCACCGCAATGAGAGGGATCACGCACGTGATTCATTGCGCGACCTGCAAGGAAACTCCCGACCAGGTAATGGATGTCACCGTGAAAGGTTTGTTCTGGCTATTGGAGGAGGCTCGGGCGAGCAGCTCGTTCAGGCAAATCATTCTTATTGGAGGAGACGCGGCTCTGGGACACTTCTTCTACCCGCACCCGATTCCTGTCACGGAACAGCAAAAGCACAGCGCCTACCCCGGCTGCTACCCGCTCTCCAAGGTTCTCGAGGAGGTCATGCTGGAGCAGTACTACATTCAGTACAACCTCTCAGGATGTTGCCTGCGCGCACCGTGGATCATGGAGAAAGACGATTTCAAATACACGCTTTCTTTTGGCGAAGACGTCTTCGGCGGCCCGCGCTGGCGGGACCTGGTCGGGTCCGCAAAGGCAGAAGAATATTCCCGTAAGAATGCGGTGCCGCTCATGCTGGATGCTCAGGGGGAGCCGATAAAGCGCAACTTCGTCCACGTGAGCGACTTAGTTGAAAGCATGGTAGTGGCTCTGGACCATCCGAAAGCTCGACAGCAGACGTTCAACATATGCATGAATGAACCCGTTGATTACCGCGAAGTAGCCGACTACCTGCATGAGACACGGGGGATGACTGCGATCGAAGTCAAAACGTCTTACTCGTCCACCTGGTTGGACAACACCAAAGCAAAATTCGTGTTGAACTGGCAGCCAGCCTTTGACCTCAAACGGCTGATCGAGGAGGCGTGGTCCTATCACCGCAGTGCAAGCGATCCGCGGCGTGTCTTTTACCCTGGGTGAAAATCGGCTCCATCCATGTGAGGCAGATTCACGCGATGATTCGAGGCAGGTGAAAGGACCCATGATAAAGCTGGTCTATTGCATTACAAAAAAGGCGAGCATCACGGATCAAGAATTTTTCCGTTACTGGAAGGACGTCCACGGCGCAATTGGAGCCCGGATTCCGAGACTACGTAAACTCGTTCAAAGCCATCGGTACGACATTCCGGGAGACCCTCATCGGCCTGATTACGATGGAATTGCAGAACTCTGGTTCGATGACGCTGAAGATTTACTCGCTGCGCGTCAAACACCCGAATGGACGGCATCCACGGAGGATGAGGCGAATTTCATCGATCACGGGAAGGTAGCATACTTCGTTTCGGAGGAGCACATCGTGCTGGATTCCTTAGGGCAGGAGCGATGATTTGCCTAAGCTGAACCTTGACGACGAGCTCCCGATAACCTCTGACCGAGGCAACGCGAGCTTCGCGGGACAATATAGTGTGCTGAAAAAGGTGGAGGCCGCTGGTCGAGCCTAGAGCAAAAGTCGGGTCCAGTTTGGGTCTTTGCCAGAATGTGCTCTCGCAAAATGTGATTGAAGCAATTCCGAGTAGGCAACTCCGGAGCTACTTGCCGGCGAGAGCGTGCTGCTTGCCTTGTGAGGTCATTGCGTTCCGGTATGCCAGTAGTCCGCCCAGCGGCAAGTCCGTGGTGTTTGCTCGCGGCTTCGCAATCGCCCACCTTTTCCAGTAAATGGGCGCGAATGCGCCGGGGTCAGGAACAGCTCATTCAATACGCAAAGCCCGGGCGGGGTCGATGGACGCCGCGCGCCGTGCCGGAATAATGCCGGCAATGGCCGCCGCAAGCGCCAGCACCCCAATTGCGATGGTCATGACGGGTACATTCACGCTGGTGATCTCATAAAGCTGCGATTTGATGTACCGCACGCAAAAGATTGCCACCGGGATGCCGATGGCGAGGCCAGCGACGGCCTGCAGCATGGCTCCGCACATAACCGTGCCGATGACGCGGGCGCGCGCCGCTCCGAGCGCCATACGGATGCCGATCTCCGGTGTGCGGCGGACTACGGTATAGGCCATGACGCCATAGAGCCCGATGGCGGCGAGCAGAAGCGCGAGCAGGCTGAAGAGGGAAGTGAGGCGTGCGATCAGCCGCTCCTCGATGAAGCGATCCTCAATCTGCTGCTGGAAGGTCTGGAACTTTACGATGCTGAGGCTGGGATTGATGCTCGCCAGGGCGTCACTGACGATCTTTTCAAAGCTGGGAATAGGGCGGCTGGTCTGGATAACCAGGGCTCCGGCGTACAGGGATTGGTCTTTTTCGAGAGGGTTGTCGGGGTCGTTGTCGCTGCCGGCGCGCTGTGTGAGCGGAAGAAAGTACATGGCATGGTTTTTCCAGTAAACGCTTGTGTAAGTGGTGTCCTCGACCACTCCGACGATCTCATGCGCTCCATCCATACCGGCCGGGCCGGGCCCAGAAAAACCAAAGCGATGGCCGATGGGGTTGCGCTTGCCGAAAAACTGCTTGACGAATTCCTGGTTGACGACGGCTACGGGCGCCGCCTTCAGCGTGTCCTGCAAGGTGAAGCCGCGACCCATGACCACGTGGGTGCCGACGGAGTCGAAGTATTCCGGGGTGCCTTTCACCCAGGATGCGCCTTTGTTCAGGTCCGGTTCGCCCTGAACCTTTACGCCCGATCCCCAATTGTTCTCCTCCATCGGCGTGTAGGTGGCGAGGCCGACTTTGAGAACTCCAGGAATGGCGTGAAACCGGTCTACGATCGTCTGGTAGAGCGGCTCGACCTCAATATTCTTGTAGCCGGCGGCTTGCGGATTGATGTGAGCGATGTAGCGGTTCGATGCATCCAGTTTCATGTCCACGTTCTCGGCCTTGTTGAGGCTTTGCGCAAACAGACCCGCGGCGACGAGCAGCACCAGGGAGAGCGCGGCCTGCAGGACAACGAGTCCGCGTTGCAAGAAGGAGGCTCCGTGGGCGGTAGTGCGCGAGTTGGAGCGTAGGGATTCAGCTGGCTGCGTGCGCGCTGCCATCAGCGCGGGCGCAAGGCCAAACAGGATGCCCGTAACGAGCGAAAGCGCAAAGGCAAAGCCGATGACCAGCGGCGTGGGGGAAGCAGTGATCGGCATGTTGTGCTCATTCGGAAAGGCAAGCGCTAGCAACGCGTGCGCTCCGAGGTAGGAGACGGCCAGGCCGAGCAGCCCGCCCACTCCCGAGAGAAGAATGCTTTCGGTAAGTAGCTGCCGCACAATACGGCTGCGCTGCGCGCCAAGTGCTGAGCGGATGGATAGTTCCGCGCGACGGCTCATTCCGCGCACCAGCAGCAGGTTGGCGATATTGGCGCAGGCGACGAGAAGAACCATGGCCGCGGTCCATTGCAGCAGCTTCAGGTGGTCCTTGTAACCCTCCTGCATGTTCTGGATACCGCCGCCGCCAGGCGTGAGCACCACATGGGTGCGAGGAAGAACCGGCTTCGCGCGCTGATCGGTAAATGTCTTGAGGGGCTCAAATTGATGTTTGAGCAGGGTGCTGGCCTTCGCTTGCAGGGCTGCGAGCGAGACTCCCGGCTTAACACGGCCGATGATGTAGGCCCACTGCGTGTCAGGATCCGTGAAGTACGGTGCCCCGATGACTTCATCCATCGAATTCATGGGAAGGAAGTACTTAGGCGGATTGGTATCGATGCGGTCCCCGTAAAATCCCTTTGGCGCAACACCAATGATCGTGGCCGGCTTGGTATTGATGTAAAACACGCTTCCCACTACGCTCGAGTCACCAGCATGATCCTGCTTCCACGCGTCATAGCTCATCACCGCGGTGATGGGTGCGCCCTTCCGGTCGTCGTCATCGGCGAAGAGCCGACCCGCCGCCGGCGAAAGGCCAAAAACGCGGAAGTAGTTGCCGGAGACGAAGGTTCCGATGGCAGATTTCGCTACGGTCTGAGGTCCAGCGCGGCGGACGTTGATAGGCCGCCAGGCGTAGCCAGATTCCATCGCAGCCAGCTCTTCGAACTCCGGCAGGCTCTTCTTGAACATGTGATAGGTGTCTGTGGCAAAGAGTGAGTAGTCCCCGTCGTCGTGCCAGCCACCGTTCACGCAGCAGTCGTCTGTGTGGCCGATGCGGATGAGGGTTTTGGGATCCGTTACCGGAAGGTTATGGAGCAAAATGGCATTCACCAGCGTGAAGATGGCCGAGTTGGCACCGATGCCGAGCGCGAGGGTGAGCAGCACGGTAGCGGTGAACCCCCGCGTCTTGCGTAACTGGCGGAAAGCGTATCCCAGGTCCTGCAGCAGAACTCTCATCGCCTAATCTCCAAACACGTGGGCTTTCACAGAAAGCCGATTTTAAGCGAAATCGATATGTCCTTCGGTTCGCACAGCGCAATTTTTGAGAATGTTCGGTGGGGTTAGACGTGACCCGCTATACGACGTTAGCGACCAGGACAAATTCACACAAGAAATGAGAGTTCTAAGAGGGGGTTCACCTGATGCCTTCGGTCCGAATTGGCAACCTCACTTCAGGCCGCGCATGACGTAGGCCTGGGCGACATCCTGTACATAAACGTATGCGTAGGCCGTGCCGTCCCGCGAGAACCGGGGAGCGCTCACAGTCATCACGCCGGATTGGAGATTCGGACCGAAGGTTTTCCAGGGATCAATCTTCCCCTTCACAGTGTTGACCGTGTACATCTGCACGCTGACCGATCGAGTGCTGTTTTTGCGGGCAAAGAGTGAAGAACCGTCGGGAGCCCAGCCAGTCAACGTGTAGCTTCTGTCCAGTCCCGGGATGAAGCGAACATCCCCGCCATCCAGCGGGAACAGACCCCACCTCCCGTCCGCACTATGGACGATAACCTCGCGCGCATCCGGGCTGACTGCCACCCCTACAAGTCCATCCGGGGTTACCGGCTTGGCGCTCCCGTCATTCAAGTCGATGACGTAGTCCCGCATTCCGTGGGACGGCTCAATCCCGATCGCCAGCAGGCGCTTCCCATCCGGCAGGAATCTCGCATTTGAATAGCTGACGTTGTCGTGTGTCAGGACTCGCGCCACCCCAGCTCCAGTCGGGACGAGGCTGAGAGGCCCACCCTTTGCGGGTTGGGTCACCGCCCATCGCCCATCCGCCGAAAGCGCGAAGCCCATCCCCTCGCCGATCCTCACGGGGGGGGAACCGTCGGTGTTTCGCATGAAAACCGTGTAGTTCGGACCGCCGCCGTCTCCCTCTTCGTTGAAAAGAATGTACTTGCCATCGGGGGTCATGTCGTTCAGGCCAGACCAGCCAAACCAACCCAGTTCGTGCTCTTGTTTGCCACCGGGTTCGATTCCCCGTATTCCAATCCGGAGTTGATGAGTCGCCATCAAGCCCATGTCGTTGTATCGGTCCTGCAGCCACATGCCGCCAGGAACATTCGTGATAGTGCGAACCCGTCCGTCCAAAGTCACGCCCCTCAGATTGGTGGCACTGCCGCTGTTCGAGGCTGAGAACCAGACTTCATCACCACTGGGAGACCAAACAACTCCTTCGACCGAAGCCCAGCCTGCGGTCAGGTCCTTCACTTTTCCGTTCAGGTCAACAACTGCCACGCCGCCGCGATCATCCCCGCTGGTAGTCTCATGGGCTCCATAGGCGACAAGTTTCCCGTCGGGCGAAATCTTGGGCTGGCTGATCCAGTGGATGCTGTCCACGAGAACTTTTCCGGCTGGGTACTCCAGGCGCCAATGGCTGGTGGTCGGATCGCGGCGGATTACCGCCATTTGCTCACCGTCGGCACCCCAGTCCGCATCCTGGACGTCGTCAAGCACCTCGCGGGGTGACCCTCCGCTAAGCGGTACGCGCGCCAGGGTTCCGGTCGCCGCGTATCCGGTGAGGTTGATCGTGTTCAATCTGACAGCCAACTCCCCGTTCTTTGAGATTGCAAGCAGATCGGCATCTTTCAGGCCGAGTTCGCGAGTACCCTTGTCCTGGGTGCGCGACATATAAAGCTGTCTCTCGCCACCCTCCCATGCCGCCTCGTAAACAATGCTCCCGTCCGGGGTAAAACGGGCATTGTCTATGTATCCTGTTCGAAATGTAATCTGCTGATATTCCGGAATGCTTGCGGTGGCTCCGCGCGAGCCCAGCCACCATCCAACTCCACCGATCAGAGCTGCGACAACAATGCTTGCCGCAACTTGCAGTACGGTTCGCCGGGAGCTTGCGGCAACCGCCTGTTTTGCGGCCGCTTGCACGCCCGACTTGCTCGCCCCGGAAGAGACCTCGGTTATCGATTCGAGGTCGAACGCAAGGTCCCCGGTCGATTGAAATCGCTGTGTAGGACTCTTCTCCAGACAGTGCCGCACGATCCTCTCGAGTCCGGGAGGAACGTTGCGGGCTGTTTCGGAGAGTTCCGCAACATCTTCTTTCAAAATGGCGCTCATCGTGTCGGCGGTGGTCTCGCCGTGAAACGCGCGCTTGCCCGACACCATTTCGTAGAGGATTGCTCCAAAAGCGAAAATGTCAGATCGGGAATCTGCTGGCTTCCCACGAACCTGTTCGGGCGACATGTACCCAACCGTGCCCATGATGAGACCCGGTTCGGTTACGGCTTGAACGGTCGGGGCGTCAGCGCCATTGTTTTGGACTTCGGGGGCGGTCAGCTTGGCTAAGCCAAAATCGAGGATCTTAACTCTGCCATCCTCGGTGATGAACAGGTTTTCTGGTTTCAGATCGCGATGGACAATCCCTTTCTCATGCGCCGCGGCCAGACCTTTTGCCGTCTGCAAGGCGTAGTCCATTGCCTTCCGGGTCGGCAGCGCCCCGTTGCGCAAACGATCGCGCAGGGTCTCACCTTCCAGCAATTCGGAGACGACATAGGGGCTGCGGTTGTGTCCGTCGCCGATATCAAAAATGGAAAGGATGTTGGGATGATTCAGCGCAGCCGCCGATCGCGCCTCCTGGGCAAATCGCTGGAGCCGCTCGTGATCGGCGGCGAAAGAGGAAGGCAGAACTTTGATGGCCACCGCGCGTCCCAGGCGTGCATCTTTGGCGCGATAGACCTCGCCCATGCCCCCGGCGCCCAGAACGCCCAGAATTTCGTATGGTCCTAGTTTGGTTCCCGTCGCGAGAGTCACTGTAGGGCGCCATTATAGCCGACGAGTAAAGCGCGGTTACGACTCAAAGCAGCCGCCGATGCAAAAGGGGGGAGGGGAGTGGCCCCACGGCCCGTCGGACAGCGATATAGTCCGGCGTGATCGCGGTGGAATTCCTGGGAAGAAGGTACGCCTAGCCCCGGTGTACCGCATCGACGACTGGTTTCAGCCATTGGAAGAGAAAGCGGCTCAATGCCGGCACTTGTGTCGCAAGCAGACTGAAAACCGGGACCGCCCCAATTCCTATGATCTGCAGCCAAAAGTCGCCGCCTAACTCGCCCGGCGTGGTCTTGGTGAGGTTACTCAGCGTGGAGTCGCGATGCATCTCCGCATAAATCAAATAGATCACGCTCGCGACACCCGCAAACATCAGGATCAACAGTCCGTCAATATGACCATGGGGCTCAAACGGGTAAAGCTTAGCTGAGAAAAGCAGCAGGACATAGGCGCTGGTGGCTGCAAGGATCAGCCAGCGAAGGCGAAGCAGAACGCGATGAATGAAGTTGAGATAAACAAGAGAGATGAACTCTTCCGCCAAACGGGTGGACTGAGTCTCCACTGGGCCGGAAGCATCGTCGGGTTGGTTCAGATTGGATTCAGGCTTCTCCGAGGCTTCTGCCTTTGCTTTGTCTGATGATTGAGGGTTGTCCCCCTTGCCCGCGGCGACCAATCGAACATCATTTCGCCAGAAATTCTCCAATACGGCAAACCACACCAGTGAACAAGCGATCGCGAGATTCTTCTGAAGACTCTGAATGCGGTAAATAAGGTCGTCGTGAGTCTTTCGCAGGTGATGGGTCCGAGCTGAGATCGTAGGCTTAGCAAACGCGTTACGCAAATATCCTAGGTCCTGATCGACCAGACCAGCTCGTGCTTGCACGTAGTCACGAGCCGTTGGTTTTGGGGCTACGCCGAGGCTGGCGCGGAGGTGAGCCAGTGCTTCTAGAGAACGGGACAACGGCTTGTAAGCGTTCATGAGATCGCCCCCCGACATTCCCCAAAGGGGTTTCCAGGAAAATCCCTCAAGCCGCGCAAACCCCCATCGGAGAGGGCTGCGATCGATTTGTAGCAGCAGCGCACGACATTTCTTCCATGTAGTCCATGCATTAAACGTCGAATTCGCGATGAGCACCACCCCAACCATGAAGAAGAGGCGGTACAAGTCATCGAAGTTCGTCCCATCCAGGCTCAAAGGGTCCATATCCTGAAACAGAAGAACGGCAATTACCAGTGTCACGATCACCCAGAAGGATCGACTGTGGGAGAGCACATTCGCGTACTCATCAGGTCCTCGTTCGTCCTCAGAAGGCAAGAATGGGACGCCGCGCGGCAGCACAGGGCGACGCCGGTCAAAAAGGGATCGCAGCTGAAGGTTGTACCAAGTCCAGCAAAACAATGCGCCGCAAACCATCAACAAAGGAAGACTGGGCGAAACGCCCGACTGAAGCCATGCCATCCGGTACAAGACCAGATTTTCATTGATGGAGTGGTGGGAACGTGTGATCCAAAGGAGCGGGGACATCAGCAACACTGACGAAATCGCCACAACCACGGCAAAGCGTTGGTGGCCGCGTGCCCGGACATTGAACCCAGTCGAAACTGCTGTTGCGATAGCCCCCAGGATGACCGCCCACGGCAACCAGGAGTTCTCTTTAGAAATCGGACTTCCGAGCAACACGAAGGCCACAACCAATACCAGGCCGATGATGCCGAGAAGCGTACCGCGAGTTTGGTCATCGAGGAGCGACAGTTGTTGTTGAAACGTGGAACGGCTTTTGAAATCACCAAACCATGTCAGATAGATGAACAACGCAGCGAAGATCAGAAGTACCGTGATGACCAGCTGATTGAAAATTGATGGCTGCAGTGAAATGGCATTTGGCAAGCTGGTGTTCGCGGGCCGCAGAGTTGATGGCGCCCCAACAAGGGACGAGGCGCACGCATGTGGGAAAACCTGCGACAAGATCCTGCACAGATAGGGATGGGAGTCGCTGAATGCCACGGAAGGACTCACTGGCGGCGGCAGCGTCGCCAGAGGCCAGTACCCGTCGTCTCCCATGACGGTCAGCCAAGCGGCTGGGACTGCGCTCCCGCTTCCGGCAGAATTCTTGTCGAAAATTGGCGGAGTGTATTCAAAGTAATTGGCCTGCGGCAAAGAACTTGGTGTCTCGGTCTCCGCCGGCTGCAAAATAGCCAAGGTAGCGTTAAACAAGCTGGCACATTCCGTACTGGCGAAGACGCGATGCGGCTGAGGGGGCTCGAAGTCCGTCAGTTGGCGGGGAAGCAAGGGATAGTTCGTCAACGAGAGAACCCCGCGAAAAATCGTGTCATTGATGTCACGCGGAAAGAGTTGATCGGCTCCGATAGTAATGATGCGATCCTGCGGGAAATTGGTCCGCAGGAAGCGAGTCAGAAATAGTAGATCTTTGGGATCCGTAGCACGAACCACCAAGAACCGATGTTTGTGTGTTCGCAGAACAGTGACCATGCCCATCATCACCGCCTCTTGCGAGATGGCAGTCTGCCGGCCCGCATACGTCGGCACGCTGTCCTCGTCCGACCCGGTGCTCTCGAGTTCGAGCTTCAGCTTGGTATGGGGAGCATTGGTCTTTTCCGAACCGGAACCGGAAGCAAGCACTGGATCATCCTCGTAGGCGCTCCTGAGTTGTGATATGCCTCGAGGGAAATAGATACGTAGCAGGCAATGTTGCCCATCTTGAGCTGGATAACACCCGGAAACACCTGGATTTGAAAGAGAACCGAATGCGGTCTCGTCCTCCGACAGAAGCGCGATATCGTCGGCTTCATAGCCCTCCAGTCCGTCTTTCTGTACGAAGGCCACCAAACGGTCGATCAGGTATGTGTCGGTATCTTTGAAGGTAAGAAAATCTTTGTTGCTGGAAAGCTTCAGAAAGTCATCAACCGCGTGGCCAGACATCACCGTACCGCTACGGATACGAAAGGCTGGATGGTCTTTCGCGAGTTCCTCGAGTCGAACCAACGAATAGAGAGAGCCGGAAAATGTCGGGCCGATGAGGTCAATTCGCAGCGGAGTGCTGTGGTCCCTTTCCTGAGAGATGATCTCCACGGCCCGGAGAAATTGCTCTTTGTGGATTCCGGCAGTCGGAGTCTCACCCACCAAAAGAATCAGCAGATGTTTATCCTTAAGATTGCTATCAGGGTTTGATTTTCGAAATATGAGAAGGCCCGGAGTGTTCTCTTTCTCGAGCGTGAAGGCGCGTGCACTTGCGTCCTCTTTAGTTTCTTTGGGTTCTCCACCCGGCGTGGGCCAAGGGAGAACAGCATGATCAAAAATGTAGCCCGCCTCCTGGGCACCCTGGGAGATGGCCTCGACGTAGCGGTCGAAGGAAAGCGCCAAATCCGTGTGCACCGGGTCCGGGACGGTCGCGATCACGAACCGAACTTTGCCTTTGTTCTCGCCAAGATGAAAAGGGACAGGAGGGGGCGTTTTGCCAAAGAAGTCGTCAATCGCACATTGCAACGAATTCTCGTGAACCGACGTGCAAGCCGGATCAGCGGCCTTTTCATGGGGAAGATTTGGGGTGGTTCTTGCTTTCCGCTCTTCGTGTGACTTTGGCCGGGCTGTCATTTGCTGTGAGGAAGGAGCTTCCTGCGGTGGCTCATGGTTCGTTTTTAGGGAATAGCTCCCAAACGCCACAATGCCCAACACGAGAGGTCCAATGATCGTTCTCATAAGCTCACCAAAACTTACATCGCCGTTTGGCCCGGCTCCGTCGGCTTGTCTTACGCCGCGGCCGTTCCTGCCCTTAGTTTGTAATAGCTCCCATAGGGCGACGCGTCTGGGGTATTGACGTCAGTCAGATTCAGGGAGCCTCGAACGGCGGCATCGCACGATGCATATCCCCAGTCAATCAGGTCTTTTTGCGTGGAGCCGTCAAAACTACGAAATTCCGTCGGCAGTTGCGAAAGAGCTTTGGTGCGGGCGACAGGGCAATCAAGTGTATTTTTTGCACCGTAGGTCCTTAGGTCTTTGGCCATATCCCAATAGGCTCCTCTGAACCCCTCCTTAACCGAAGCGGCGGACCATTCGCGCTTGCGACGCTCGTAAATGTGAAAATCGCTGAGTGTCACAGCATTCGCAATGGAATTTAACCAGTGCAGGCCAGGACTTGGCTCAGAACGCAAAATTGCTCCAGCATCGCTCACTAGCAAAGTATGATCTTTCGAAAGCACCTCAAAATCGTGGTCCCAGCTGAGTGACCCGTCACAGACGACGACTTTCCTGCGTAACTCCGGGTTCGCAAATTCAGGCAGCGGCGGCGCGCTCCACGGGCCGATCAGAGCCGGCTCAAGCGCGAAGGGAAGACGAGGCGGAAGTGAGGCCGAAGCTGTGATTGCTTTCGCCAATGGTAGATCCGGTCCATGGATGGTTCCGACGTGGTTATCGCCGACGAATTTCTTGCAAAAACGCCACACTCCTCCGGTTTGGAGATTCGTCGCTTGGAATATGAATTCCGGGCCTTCTCTCAAGTTAGCGAGTGAAGCGCCGTTGGTTAATTGCTGATATTCCGCAAGAGGGCGCCCGTTGACCCACAGACTTGACATCGATTTTGCAATTCCCCGCCACGATTCCAGGTCCACGGAAGCTAAGCAACAGGGATCAGCTATCAGTTGTTCGAAGTTGGCTGCAACTCCGTTCTCGCTGAAGTCCAACTCAGTCCATTTCGCGGCCATTCGGCCTGCCACGATTGATCCGCCGGAGACGCTGGACACCCGCACGATCTTCCGAAGCAGCCCAAGCTCGTTCAACCTCCAGATGGCTCCGAGGTGAAAGAGCATGGCGCGGTGACCGCAACCGAGGAGAAATAAGCTTATCGGCGGGGAAACACTGTTTTTCAATTCGCGTTCTTCCATGATGGCTTGGTCCTGGTTGTATAGTGTCGGGCAGCGACACATCGTTTCAGCCTTTAGGCGACTGGGATCGGGATCCCATAGGCAATTCTGGGACGGTCGAAGCATCCGGACTCAACCGGACGAAGGCTCTGCTGCACAAACCAGCAGGTCAGGGACCCAGCTCCCGCATTGACTCGGCTGGCCGCAATTCGAGCACAGACAGCTTTCCATCTGTCAGGATGTTGTCTCCGGTCGCGTTTTTTATCTTTTTCGGAGCGCGTGGCCGGTCGACATCCACGTACGCGTTCGCGGTACCCACAAACAACAGGTCCGTCATCACCCAATCGCGTTCGCGGTCAACGTGTGGGTCGATGCGATGGGTCCATTTCGTCGCCGCCCGGCTGTTCATGGTGGCGATGTCGTGCGTAGCCGCACCCACCCAGACGTCCCGTCCCTGATAAGGCTCAGGAATTTTCCAGATCCGGATGTGATGCCGTTTCGCAAAAGTGTTCAGAGACTTCTGGAACACCAAGTCGGGCGGCCGTCCGTCGAGCAGGAGGGTGGAGACAGGGGCGTCGGAGTATCCAGTCTGTCGTATTGTCGCTTGCACTGCTTTCAACGCGGTGCGGGCGTTGACACTGTCGGCCGCAATCCAGCCGGCCTCGCCGAAGGCAGCGATCAACTCCTGCTCGGTGCCGAGAAACATCAAGTTGGTTGGATCGGACGGTATATCGCCTGGGGTGGAGGTGCGTAGGGGCGCAGCTTCGACGAGTTGTTGGAGCGGGGCGTCCACCGGCAGTTGCCGCCATCCTGCCCAGGGCTTCTTCTCCCTTAGAGTGGAAGCGCGCACCACTTGAACCTGAACATCGGTTCCCGCAGGAAACAAGATCTCGCGCCGAATCGACAGGCCATAGACCGTCTGCACACCTTTGATTGTGTATCCCGCAATTGGATTGATGATGCCTATCGCCGAAAACGCCAGCGACACCTTGCTCTTCGCATGCGGCTGGATGATGCCCAGGATCTCATTGTTCTGCACCGTCTCCCGTGCGTTATCCACGCTGATCACACGCGCATACAGCGGTGAATTCTGGCCGTTCCTGTGGACGATATTGGAAAAGTCGAGCACCAACCGAGGCCGCGAATACTTATCAGGAGCCTTCTGGGCAAACAGAATCGTTCCGTTGGCCCTCGTGCCGGGCGCAACCACCAACTCTCCTTCCTTGCACTCAATCTGCTCACCGTTCTTGCACAACGGGTAGGTGACGGTTCCGTCAATGGGATCGCCCGTGCGCGAGCGGTCGCTGTACACGGGAACATTAAGGCGAATGGATAGGGTTGCTCCGGGAGCCAGGTCGACATTAGGTGAGGGATCAGCGTTGGGTGGCATCGGCTGCGACGCAACCATCGTTCCCTCGTTTGAGAAGTGGTAGAAAGCGGCGAGGAAGCCACTGGTCGCCCCATTCTCAACCAGTAAAGTCTGCATCTCAAAATTCGGGGAGTAGAGAAGGTAGTCCAGTGCAGTATTCTGATATATATCTTCCCGGTTGATGTTTGTCCCGCGCTTGATCATGGCATCCGCGACTTCTTCATAGGCCACGATGACCTTTTGCTTTGTGGTGTAGCTAGAGCCAAATACCGCCCAATGCAGTGCTGTTCGACCCTGAGCATCCGTTGACTTAACGTCGACGCCGTTATCGATCAGCGTTTTCGCTTCTTGCAAACGAGCCAGGATGTCCTTTTCCTTGGTCTCGCGGGTGGCCTGATAGAGTTCCCGGATGAGCGGCGAAGCATCCGGCAGGTCCAGTTGCAGCGCAGCGGGTGAGAGTTCGTCTTCTGGGGTCTCCTCGGGTAGTTCTGCGGGCGCATTGACTATCGCGGGAGCGTGCCCCTCCCCCGGGTGCGCCCCGGGTGCGGGCCCTTGCGGCCAAGCGCGCAATGTGCCTGTGGGCGGGTATCCGGCCGCCATGAGGTAAGAGATGCTGCATACGATAAAGGTTACCTTCCGGTCGGCTCGGCGCACAGTTACCTCCAAACTCTTTCATGAACTGAAACGGCTTCTTTAATTTTTGCGCGCGAGAGAATTGCTGCGACCGTGCCCTGGCCCGAAAACATGTGCTGTGCGTCGTTCCTCTGCTGGTGGCACGGTAATTGGACCGGGCTCAAACAAGCTGCAGACTTTGAGTCCGCTTGTTCGGCGTCGCAAAGATGGTCCCTGCAGCGGCTAGTCCGTTTGGCGCGTTGCAGCACTGCTCACCAGCGTTTCGAACAGCTCCGCTCGGCAAAACGCGAATTGACGATATTGTGCGTCACAAGCTGAGCTGGCGGGGATCAAATCGAGGGCTGCTGCAGGGAAAATAGCCCCATTCCAGAGGGACGGGATGCCTCAGACTACCCTTGGGCATAGAGGTACCCAGCGACACAATTTATATAGATAAGGACCAGGCTAAGTCAGTGCCCGGCCGCAACTCCGCCCCATCCCGGGACACCTTGCGGCATCAATGCAGTAGCCGCCACTCAATTCAAGAAATATCGTATTGCGATGCTCGAGCGGTTTTTTTTCGCGACTCTGTGGCAGCATTCTGTCCTGCGCAAGAGCGAACTAGGCTCGGCCCGGTACCGTCCCGAGTAGTGCATACAATATCCACGCGTCAGCACCTCCATTTCTAAGGAGCCGATCAGCAGATTTCGGGTGACCTTAGAAAAATCAAACCCCTCAGACGAAATTGGGGTCCGCTTTTCAAGCGTCTCAGCCTGATGTTGCGACAGAAGCGACGCGTCGCTTGCCTGGAGGGCCGTTTTGAGTGCAGAAATTAAGGTGAGAACTCGGACTCGAAAGAACCCTGAAAAGCCCAATTGTTCCCAGAGGAAGCGTAACGACCCGCCAAGAAAAGTCACTACACACCAGTGACGGATAACTGGCTCAAGCAAAAGGCAGGCTCTCACTGATTGACTTTGTGTGGTCTTGAGCCCTGGCAGTTGCGTAGGTTATTCCGATCATTCCCTCCCAGGGGCGAGGGCAAGCGACTTGAGGGGAGGCTCTATGAAGACAATCGCACGACTCGCACGGAGAACCCTGTGGATCTCAGGATTGGTTTGGCTTGGATCATCATTATTAGAAGCCGATTCCGTCGGATTCCAAAAGCGGGCAGTGGTCCAGTCTGTAGCCAGCAACCAACTCTCGCTCGATGTAATAACTGTGGATGCGAAGACTCCGTCGGGCGAGCCGTGCGACATCTCCAAAGCAGCCAAGCCCGAAGCCAAGTGCCCGGGAATGCATTTGGTGGTTACGGACGATGCCGTCAAAGAGCAACTCAAGCAACTCCACGGTGGCGATTATCTCGAAATCGGCTACAGCGTAGATTCCGAAAAAGGAGAGAACGTTCTCAGAACCCTCAGCCCCTACGAAATCAATTCCGCAGATTCACCGTTCTGGGTTCTTGTGGGCTCGGCAGGCGCCTGCCTGCTTTTGTACAACATCTTCTCCGGTTTTCGTCCATGGCAGCTCATCCTTGGCGAAGACAACCGCTATAGCAATTCCAAGTTGCAGATGGCGGTGTGGTTCTTTGTTCTGATCACTAGCTATATAGCCGTTCTCTGGCTACGTTTGCGCTCAGCCGGATGGGATTTCGTTGGAGGAATCGATATCCCGAAAAACCTGCTTCTGCTTTCTGGCTTAAGCGCTATCACCTTTGCGGGGGCCAAGGGAATCACCGCAAATAAAGCGTCCAATGCTGCCGCCGCTGCTGCTGCACCCGCTTTGGCGGGGGCTCCGGTTCCGCAAAAAACCACAGCCGCCCGTCCGAACTTCTTTTCCGATTTGACTCGAAATGATCGGGGGCAGTTTGATTTTGGTGACTTTCAGATGCTGGTTGTGACCTTCATCACGGTGGTTATTTATCTCATGCTGGTTTTCAGTTTTCTGCACGCGATCGCTTACTCGACCTCTGTCAGTTTGCCCGACGTGGACACAACCATCTTGGCAACCTTCGGCTTGGGACAAGGAGCATATCTCACCAAGAAGGCCGTGGGAGAGGTTGGAACGTAGGCAGCGGCGGAAACGAGCTTCAATTCTTGGGACAAAATTTCAGCGATCAACTCTTTCCTTGGCCATCGACGAATTGTCCCCTTGCAACAAGTCCACCCGCCCTCTTCAGAACAGAGGGCGGGCGGACCTGAAAGTTAAAGCAGAGTCTCAGTACATCACTTTCAACCCAAGTTGGAAAACCCTTGGATCCCAAGCTGAGGTCACTGCACCGAAGTTGGTGGAGCCGAGGTTGGTGCTGATCCCGCCATTCTGGCCTGGGCCTCCGAACTGTGTGTGGTTCCAGGTGTTGAAACTTTCAGCCCGGAATTCGATGCGGCTGCCGCGGTCCTCGCTGATCACGAACTCTTTGAACAGCGCCAAATTCCAGTTGTTGCGACCGGGTCCGCGCAGACCATTGAAGCCCAGGCTGCCCCACTGGCCCGGTGCCGGAGCGGCGAACGCCGTGGGATTGAACCAGGAATTGACGGTCCTTGGATAGGAAATCCTCCCTACCAAATCCGGCCGATTGAGAACGTCGGCGCCCGGAAATATGTTCGCGACGCTTTGGAAGCTAGCACCGCAGGTCGAAGTGCAACCGATGTTGAGCGGAGTGCCGCTTTGCACGCTGACGATTCCGGAAAGCTGCCATCCGCCGATAGTGGTTTTTAGTGCCTTATTGCTGCTGTTCTTGAAGATGGGAAGGTCATAAATGAAATTCACGAAACCGATGTGGGTGCGATCGAACGGCGAAGGGCCACGATCATATCTCCAGCCGACATACGGATTAGAGACGTGGTCGAGGTCGAAGCTATCGCCGCCGCCAAGATTGCCCGTGGTGGGATCAATGGCACGCGAGTAAGTGTAGGCGGCTTGCAGTTGCAGATCGTGAGTTACCCGGCCGTGAAGTTCCGCCTGTAGAGCGTTGTAGTTCGAGTTCACCCCGGTGAAATTGATCAGAATGGAACTGAACCCGGGGAAATTGACGAGACCATTGAAGGGCACACCATTAGTCCCAACCTTGTTCGTGGCTAGACTCGCCAATTGGTTCTGGGGTGGAAGCGCAGTTTCTTGGGAGTAGCTTTGCCACCGGTTCTGGTTGCCGACATAGGAAATTCCGAGCACTGCATTCCCGCCTAGGGATTGCTGTACACCCAAGCTGTACTGATAGCTGGTCGGAACTTTGTACTGGCGGTTCAGACCGACAATGGAGGAAACCGGTATGACGGAGCCAGCAGTTATGGAGCCGCTGCCGGCAACCGCGCCGACGTGGGGATTGGAAAGAAGCACGTTGTTGATGTTCAGGTTGACGTTGAAGGGGCTGTTGTTCGCCGCGTTGTACATATCGTTGCCCTGAACCCGTTCGTACATGGTTCCGAAGCCGCCGCGAAGCACTGTTTTTCCACGCCCAGTGAGGTCGAGGGCGAAACCGATGCGCGGACCGAATGCGTTCCAGGTATTGTCGACCAGGCCTTTTGGAATGCCATTCTTCCCGGAGATGCCGATACCATTCAGGTAGAACGGGATGGACTGGAGAGACGCCACGGGGCTCGAACCAAGACCGGGGCTGGCCGGAGAAATCATGTTGAAGTTTGTGGTTCCGGCTAACGGATCGGTGGCGAAAACCGCTGCTGCGGCAGGGTTATACAGATTTGGGTAGAAGTTAGATTGGTTCCCGTTGGCTTCGTAGGTATGCGGTATTCCATCCCAGCGCAAACCCAGGTTGAGGGTCAGCCGGTGTGTGGCTCGCCAGTTGTCCTGAATATAAGCTGCTGGCGATTGGTTGTTCCAGTAACCGGTTCCTTTGAGCGCGAATTCCTGGTACTGCTGAGCGTAGCCTAGAAGGAAATCGGCAAAGTCGCTGCCCGAAAAGGAACCGTCAAAAGTAAATCCGCCTTGGGTAGTGGCGAAGTAGTCCTGCACCTTCTTGTATAACGCCCAGCTTGCACCGAACTTGAACTCATGCGCCCCTTTGGTCCAGGAAACATCGTCGCGAATTTGATAATCGTCCGCTGAGTTGTTCCATGGCTGCCAGTTGATGGTGTAGTTCGTACCGGTGGCTCCGCTGAGGTGGATCGAAGGGATACGGTTATCCACATTCTCGCTGACGTTAGAAAAGATGCGGTTGAAGGTGAAGTCAGAGGGCGCCTGGAATACGCCTTGTGGGGTAATGTGAATCCGGTTTCCGTTGTAATTAAAGCTGACTTCGTTGAGGAGATTGGGGTGGATGATGTGAGTCGCGTGCAACACTCCGTGATAGCTGGGGTTGCCAAAAGTATTGAAGGCCGTAGGTACGTTGTCACCGCTCCATTGTGTCGTGCCGTAAGTTTGGTTCACTTGATCCGCAATGAAATGTCCGAAAATGGAGAACTTATCGTTAAAAGAGTGGTCGAGACGGACGATTTCCTCGCGCACATTTGTGGATGGGTTGTTGCCTCCAATGAACTGGGACCCGCTGGTGGGCTTGGGGAATATTCCGGCATTGAGAAGGGAAGTCGAATTCGGCTCGACCATGCAGGAAGGAATCGTGTTGTTTGGGAACGAAGCGCCGGGCGAAATTCCAGCCGGAGGAACTCCGCCGGGGCAATTGGCGCCAAGATTCGCTACCCCTGTGGGTACCGTGATTGTTGTCGGGAAGACCGCCCCAGAACCCGGGCCATTCGCATCGGGATATTCGCTTGCGAGCGGAACCGTCTGGTTCAAGAGTTGTCCCTGGATCAAACGCCGCCACTCCATGTTGAAGAAGAAGAACGTCTTCGGGTCCGACTTGTGCGGATGGAGTGATACCGGGCCTCCCACGTTGAAACCGAATGTGTGGAAGCGCAGCTTGGCTACGGGATTGGGTGCTGGATTGAAGAAGTTGCGCGCGTCGAGGGCATCATTGCGGCCGAAGTACCAGGCACCCGCATGCAGGGTCTTGGTGCCCGACCGGATGACCGTGCTCAGTGTGCCGGCTGAGGAGAGTCCGTATTCGGCGCTGTAATTTGAAGTCAGGGTGCGGAATTCGGAAAGCGCGTCGATCGACGGCATTACATCAGAGCCGCCGGCGCCGCCGCGATCGGAGGCTTCGCCACCATCGATGAGCCAGAGATTGTGCCCTTCCCGTAATCCGTTATAGCTGACATTGGCGTCGCCACCGGCGGACGTCGGTATCTGAAAATCCTGCTGAATGCTGGAAGCACCAGGCGTGAGAGCCTGCAGAGCGTACATGCTCCGCCCGTTGGTAGCGAGCTGCGTTACCTGACTCCCGGTGACCACAAAGCTCTGCTCGCCGGTGTCCGCTTGCACGGCTACAGGGGCCGCTTCCACCGTCACCGTCTGTTGCGACGTCCCCAGCTTCAATTGAAAATCGACACGCCTGCGGTCGCCGACTTGGAGGGCAATATTCTGCTGGGTAGCTGGCTGGAAGTTTGCCGCTTGCACCTGAACAGAGTAGTGCCCGATGGGGAGATCGGGCGCCACAAATTGCCCGGCCCCATTCGTCGCAGTTCGAGTCGTCCGGTTTATATCGGCGTTTGTAACATTCACGGTCACATTGGGAATGGCGGCCCCGGAAGGGTCGGTGACGGTGCCTAGAATCGTAGCCGTCGACGCTTGGCCCCGAGCAGGAGGCGCAGTGACAGCGAAGAAGGTCAAGAAACAAATCCACCAGCTCACATATATCGCTATACGATGTATTCTGGAAATAGGCCTGATATTGTTCACGGCAAACTCCTTTTGGGGATCTCGAGCGGGGTGGTTCTGAACAGAGGTCTTCTAGCAGAGTCTTCTACGGGAACTACTGCAGAGCGGCGTGTTTCCGAACAAAACTACTCTCAGCTCAGACGACTTGCATTAAGGATGTTTTCGGTCCGCCGCGCATCTGTTGTCAACCACAACGATTCTGTAGGAGGACTAAGTAAGTTGAGAGCAGGGGAGAAACTAACTTCCGTCCCAAACATTGACGAAGAGATGTCGCTGCCAAGAGGCGCTGAGTCCCTGGATTACTCGAACCTGACGTCGCCGTTTCTTTCGACGTACGCCGCGGTGCTTTGCTTTAAGCAGCGGGCTCGGGGAATCTGTGGAGCTCTTGTCTAGTGGGTAAGGGACGTGCTTCGCGGAATTGACTCATTCTGGGTAAGAGCGTTGCCGTGACTCCGGTCGAGTCTAAATCGGGGCTTGCCCGGATTTTCCCCAAAAAAAGCCTTTACTGTAACGATTTCTATTGACCATCAACTCTGCCGGGAGTATCACATTCCGGTCGCGTACCGGGGGTAATCTGAAAGGAGACGTGAGATGTCCCTTCTTCGTTCCCCAGTCAGGAGTTCTCTCGCAACCGGTTGTTTGAAATTAACTGCACGACCCAAGTTCTGGTGTGCCATTACTGTCCTGCTTGTCTCCTTGCTAGTTACATCAGCTTTCTCTCAAAGCAATTACACCTGGCACAATGTCCGCATCGTCGCTGGTGGTTTCATAACCGGGATCGTGTATCACCCCAATGTTCAAAACCTGGTTTACGCCCGCACCGACATCGGTGGCCTTTACCGCAGCAACGATGGCGGTAATAGCTGGACACCTCTGCTCGATTGGGTCAACTGGAGTAATTGGGGCTATTCGGGCGTGCTCTCCGTTGCCATCGACCCCAACAGCAACGGAACGATCTACGCTGCAGTCGGCGGTTACACCAATTCGTGGGATCCGAACAACGGAGCAATCCTGAAGAGTACTGACCAGGGCAATACCTGGGCCGCCAGCCCTCTTCCGTTCAAGATCGGCGGCAACATGCCTGGCCGCGGAAATGGCGAACGCCTCTCCGTCGATCCCAACAACAGCAACATCGTTTACTTCGGCGCTACGGGAGACCAAAACACGACGTTCGGCCTCTGGAAGAGCACCAACGCTGGCAGTTCCTGGTCGCAGGTCACGAGCTTCACTGCGGTTGGTGATTGGCAGGACGATGCCACCGACGGCACAGGTTATCAAAGCCAGAAACAGGGAATCTGGTGGGTTGTTTTTGATCCTCGCACGGTCGTCGGCGGAGTCACGCAGAACATCTATGTCGGCGTTGCGACCAAAACGGCACCTACCATTTACCACAGCCGAGACGGCGGCAACACCTGGTCGGCACTCGCTGCCCAGCCCACCGCGGATTGCGGCGGCGACGGTATCATGCCGACTAAAGCGGTCGTCGAACCCGTGAGTGGTTCGGTGTATGTCACCTACGGCGAAAAAGCCGGCCCGTATGATGATGAGAAGGGCGACGTCTACAAGTACAACATCGGCACCGGCGCCTGGACCAACATCACTCCCGTCACCAATGACTGTCAGGTGCGCGGCTCGGGAAACATTTACTTCGGCTTCAATGGACTCTCGGTCAGCAAGTCGAATCCGAACGACATCATGTTGACTGGCCACAGTTCCTGGTTCCCCGATACGTTCATCTTCCGTAGCACAAATGCCGGGGCAACCTTCGACAACATCTGGCACTGGACCCGCTATCCCAACATGAGCTTCGAGATTGTCTATCCACACGACATCACGATGTCCCCGTGGCTGAAGTTCCCGGCCGCGCCAGCATGCTCCGGAGGCGGCAGACCTGGACCCGTTGAAAATCCAAAGATCGGATGGATGACCGCCGCTCTCGCGATTGATCCTTTCAACACCAACAACTTCCTCTATGGCACCGGCGCAACCCTCTTTGGCAGCACGGACGCCAATCTCTGGGACGACAACAGCATCAGCACTCCGTTCCACGTGTCCGTAAAGGGCAATGGAATCGAAGAAACGTCGATTACCGATCTGGCAGTTCCGCCTTCAGGTCCGATCCTGCTGAGCGGCGTTGGCGACATTCGCGGGTTTTACCATACGAGCGTGGGCACGGCACCTTCGGCCCAGTACTCGGCCCTTACCTCTACTAACTCGCTTGACTTCGCGCAGAACGCTCCCTCCAAAGTGGTGCGCGCTGGCAACGGCGACAACAGCAATTGCGAGAAGAGCTTCGCCTACTCCACCGATGGCGGCCAGACCTGGAAGATTGGCGGGGGGCAACCTGCCGGGGTAACCGGCAGCAACAACGACTCGATCGCAATGTCCGCGGACGGCGCGCGCGTGGTGTGGGCTCCTAACGGGATCGCCGCGGCTTACACCTCAACCAACTGGACGGCAGCTAGCCCAACCTGGACAGCGGTGACCGGACTTCCACCGCAAGCCAAAGTCCGCGCCGATCGAGTCACCGCCAACAAGTGGTATGGCTTCTCGAACGGCGTGTTCTATGTCAGCACGAATGGAACTTCCTTCACCGCGACGGTGAGTTCCGGCTTTCCAGCGTCCGCGAAAATCGTCACTGTGTACAACAAAGCAAACGACGTGTGGCTCGTCAGTCCCGATACGAGTGCCGGCGGCGTTTGGCATTCAACCAACGGTGGAACCAGCTTCAACAAACTCGCCGGAATCACCCTTGCCGATGGCATCGGCTTCGGTGCTCCGGTCACAGGTGCAACCTATCCGACAATCTTCCTCGCCGGACAAATTGGCGGCGTCCGTGGATTCTACGATTCCACCGACGGCGGCAGCACCTGGAAGCAGATCAACGACGTCAACCATCAGTGGTACTACTCAGGCTTCGTGATCACCGGCGACCCCAATCACGTTGGCCGCGTGTATATCGCAACCAACGGCCGCGGAATTATTTACGGTGACGGTACACCGTAGTATGAAAAGGAAGCCAGGGGTGCCCCATTCTAAACCGCATCTTCTACGGCTCTAGGCTGGGGATTCTTGTGCACCGGAAGGAGGGTTCGCCCACGCTCCTCGCAGAGCCGGGGCCGCCCTCTGTTCCGGAGACATAGGGTACACTTGGCCCATAAAAAAGCCAATGATTTGGAGCACCCTGGTTTGAACAGACGTGATTTCCTCGCCACCACGGGACGGCTGATCCCCGCCGCGATCCCGGCACTCGGACTTCGATCGGAATTGCAGAGTGCGCCAGAAATCCAACTCCAGGTTGACCTAACGCGTACGATTGCCCTCGTTCCACAGGATTTTCTAGGCTTTGGCTATGAAATCTCTTCCGTTGCGCGTCCTGGCCTGCTCAGCTCCGCTAACTCAGTTTACGTCCAACTGGTTCGGACATTGGGACCTCGCGGAATTATCCGTGTCGGTGGAAATACGTCCGATTATTCCGCCTATTCCGCGACCGGGCCTGCTGTCTCGTCTCCGGAGGGCAAAGCCGGATCCGTGGTGAATGATGTCGTGCTGCGCGACCTAGGCAGCTTTCTTCGTGCCACCGGGTGGCAACTGATTTGGGGACTCAACTTAGGGTCGGGCACATTGGAAAACGCCGTCGCCGAGGCAAAAGCGGTGAGTCGGGCAATTGCTGACCGCCTACTTGCCTTCGAAATAGGGAATGAGCCTGATTTGTTTCCTCGGGTACATCGCCAGACAGGCTATGGCTACGACGAATATCTGCGCGAGTTCCGCGCTTACCGCGAAACATTACAAAGGGCTATCCCTGGAATCTCTTTCGCCGGGCCAGATGTCGCCACCGCTACCCGGTGGGTCAGTAAGTTTGCCTCCGACGAAGGCCAGAATATAAAGCTTCTAACCCATCATTATTATCGCGATGGTGCCCGCAATTCGACCAGCACCATTGAAGAACTGCTTCACACGGACCCCAGGCTGACACAAGTCTTGGCCCAACTCTCAGACATATCACGGTCTTCGAGATTGCCTTATCGAATCTGTGAAACCAATTCCTTTTTCGGCGGTGGCAAGCCGGGAGTGAGCGATCGTTTTGCAGCCGCACTTTGGGTCCTTGATTTCATGTTCACGCTTGCATCGGCAAGTTGTGCGGGGGTGAACATGGAGACCGGAGTGAACCAGCTCGGCTTCATCAGCTCCTATTCGCCAATCGCTGATGATGAGCGCGGTTCCTATTTCGCCTCACCCGAGTACTATGGAATGCTTGCGTTCGCACACGCCGCTCGGGGCCGGCTCGCAGGATGTACGTTGGGAACCACCGGCCACAATATCAAGGCCTATGCGACCCTCCACGATGAAAATCACCTTGCGGTGACATTGATCAACAAGGAACCATTCTCTGATGTGGCCGTCGTACTTGATCGGAATCTGCGCTCAACATTCGCATCAGCATCCGTCATGCGCCTGGTAGCACCGTCCCTTGATAGCAAGTCCGGGGTCACACTCGGCGGATCAACCGTCTCTGATCACGGTACCTGGAAGCCGGTGAGACTCGAAGAGTTCTCTTTGACCTCACGCTCGCCCAAACTCCTCCTGCCTCGTGCTTCTGGGGCGATTCTTCACATTCATCGCTAGTTCCCGGCAAACGACCGCTTCCGAGAGCGCCAAAGGAAGAAACCGACAAGGTTATATTTCAGAAAGGATGAACGCGCTTAGTAGACACGAAGGGAAATGAAGGAAACGTCGACCGGGACATTGTCTCTGCCCGTGATCTTCAGCAATACCTGCCACTGTTCTGGCATGGATCCCGATTTTGCAGCTTTGAGCTTCTCGTAGACGGGTCGCATGCGCTCCGGATCACACAGAAACTCACCAATTCCCGCAGTACCGGTGCTCGACAGACCAGCGAGCAACAATAAACGCGAACCGGAGGGCGTTCGCGCCATCCAAATCAATCCATGGTCTTCTTGTACATCACCCACTTTGTGGTTTGGATAAGTCTCCTGCTCGCCCGGCAATGGATGGGTGTTCCGGATCAAGTCATGGTCCATGATGAAATTGACTTGGCTGAGACTTCTCTGGGTCCAGGCGCTCATATGGGGCGCCCCCAGTAATATCAGGTGCTCTTTTCGCGCTGCGTCCCAGTTGAGGAATCGAGCCTGCGTTGCCCGCACCGGTCGACCCAAGGCCTGCAAAACGCGACTAATGCCAATCGCGGTACTTGCTTCCCCCATGCCCGTGTAATCCTCAGTGCTTAAGGTCAGGTAATGATGGGGGAAACTTGCCTGAACATCATTCGCTGTGGGATTGAGCTTCTTCTCGAGCTCCGGAGGTACTGAAACGCTAAAGTTATCGGGGTAAGGAGGCTTTGAGGCTTGGCTCCCGAGGTATAGAAGCAAATGGGGATTGCTGAGAACAATTTTTGTCTCCTTTTGGGAGTCGGTTGCGATAGGGCCCAAAAGGTCATTGTAAAAATCGTATGGTTCCGGATGGTTCCCAGCGGATGCTGCCGAAGTTTCAGCCCCGTGCCGAGCGGAGATTGTCGCCGCAAGCCAACCGATGGCCAGCAGGAGTGCTCCGAGCGCCACAAGGGCTTTGATGGATAGAGGGCCTCTGGCAGTGCCTTGAGCGGGTTCGGAACTCGCGGGCGATACTGCCGCAGAGTTCCTAGAATCAGTCAGTGGGATCGCTCTCGATGCGATTCGCCGGAATTCTGGGATGTAAGAACCGGGAGGCAATTCTATTCTGAACGTAGATCTTGGATTCGGCTCGGAGTAGAACTGCACCAGCCGCTTGCGCACGTCATTCGCGGTTACCCGGACGATCGCGTCTTCGCCAGTGTCATAAGAAGCATTCCGTGCGAACAGGGCAATACCAATGCTCCGTTCCTTCAATTGTTCGCATTGGTTTGTTAATGCGCTCTCAACGACGTATTTGAGGAATTCCTGGCTTCGATGGCTGCCCCGAAAAGCCGCGCTGGCCAGCACCAAGCCGAGTTGTTCGCGAATTTCGGTGGCGAAGGGGGCCAGTTCAGCGATCTTTGCGATCGCAACCTCTTGATTTGAAGAATCAACCCTACCGGCCACTTCCACCCCCGGATTTCCCTGAGCATACCACGTCATAGTTAGGAACGTTCCTAACGGCACGCATGAAACTGCGGTTTGCTCTTCCAACCCCTTGCTGAGGCAAGGAATCGTTCTAGGCCATTGTTACAAGCCTTCTTAACGTTGTGTCCTGGCAGTTGAACTCATATGCTTACGGCAATTTTCACAGGTCTGCCGTACGAAAAACTCTAGATCGCTGCAAGACGAAGGGGGGCGTCATGCGAAAGATTCGTGTTCTATTGTCACTTCCGAATCAAAACCGTTACCAACAAGCCCAGATGGAAGCCGCCAGCGCAAAAGCCGTTGAGTTTGACATGGACATCCGATTGCTCGATGCGGAGAACGATGCCGTGAACCAGAGCCAGCAGATTTTGAAGGTCTTGCAGTCGCGGTCAGAATCTCGTCCTGACGCGATTCTGGTGGAGCCTCTGACAAGCACCGCGCTCGGTAAGGTGGCGGAGGCAGCCGTCGCCTCTGGCATCGGATGGGTGGTTCTCAATACCCAACCTGAGTATGTCGAAGACCTCCGGGCCAAAGCGAAAGCCCCGATCTTTGCCATAACGCGAGATCACGCTGAGATCGGGCGCATCCAAGGGCGTCAGTTTGCTGCTTTGCTGCCTCATGGAGGCACGGTGTTGTACGTCCAAGGGCCGAGTACCAGCTCAGCCTCCGCCCAAAGAACCTCGGGTATGTACAGCATGAAACCCGAGAACCTCAGCGTGCGAACTCTCCGGAGTCAATGGACGGAGGGGAGTGCACAGGCGGCGGTTCGCTCCTGGCTAATGCTGTCGACATCCCAACCTGGTTCCATTGATCTCGTAGGCTGCCAGTATGACGGCATCGCAAGAGGGGCTCGGCAAGCATTCGAGGAGCAAACTGGAGAGCAACGGCATACTTGGTTGTCCCTGCCGAGTACTGGTGTGGATGGCTTGCCGGATGAGGGGCAAGTATGGGTGAAGAGAGGCGAATTAACCGCTACGGTGGTAGCTCCGATCACCACCGAGATCGCCATGGCGAAACTGATGCGGGCGATTGATGCAGGGAAACAGCCGGAAGCTCTGACATTCTTGGAATTGAGGTCGTATCCGTCACTCCAAGAATTATCAAAAGTAGGCAAGCAGCTAGAAAGTCGGAAACGAATCCCGGCACGTCAGTAATCATGGCCAGTCGTCCGCGAATCGAGAATGGCGAGTGGTAAATCGTTGAATCCATCGCGTTTTCTGTCGAAACGAGTGCGCCATTTTGTGAGCTGACGTTCTGCATCAGGCTAAGCTTAGTCAAGCACGGCCAAATTACGGATTCTTTCTATCGCATTGTTTGAAGAGTCAGCGGAGTTAGGTTCCAACCTCTCAGTCCAACTTGTGCTTGGCCGGGAGCGGCTTCTGCGGGGTATTCGACCTCGATGACGCGTTTTTCTCCTGGCAAAAGCGAGAAGTAGTTATCTTCCAGATAAGCCGGCAGGATCCGAGATCCGTCGGGATTCATCGGCGTCATCTTAATAAGGAGAGCGACACGATCGGTAGGATTCTCCAATTCAACCTGAAGGTGCACATTTCGGTCCTCGCGCATCAGACGCAACCTGCCGCGTAGGCCGATGGCGGGGAGAGTGTTTAACTGGCGATAGGAAGAACTGGTCTGGCCTAACCAGTACAAATTGTCGGAAATCGCATGCCCATCAACGTCCCGCAGCTGCAATTTCACAATCACTGGACCAGATTCGAGCAGAGGCGGGAGATCGAGTTGTAGCCAGCGAGTCACCGAGTTGGCATTCGCATTGATCTGTCCGTCACGACTGAGCAGTAGTCGATTGTCCAACGAAAAGACGTGGACATCGACCGAGAGGCCTTGATGGGCTTCTTGCGTGGTATTAATGATCGAAACGTCGTAGTCGGAAAGGTCAAGTTGCACGTGAACTGGTTCGCAGGCCTTCTTCACTCCGTAAAAGGACGCCTGAGTATCGTAGTCCGAACTGAGGATTTGCCACATCGTGCTCGGCCATGCCGGTTGCGTCATCCACAAGAGCCGACCGCTGTTCGGAGCCCATAGATGCGCATTCATTCCTTCGAAAATGGCTCGATGGCTCACGTAATTCAACATCTGAGCCTTACGATCAAAATCGGCTAGGCTGCTCGCCGCCCCAAATTCGGCCTGCATCTCGTTGAGGAAGGGGGCAACATCGCCGTTCGAGCTCTGGTGCCAATCGTGATAGGCCCAGGCGTCGCTGAGAGGCCATTGATCTTCCTTAGGAATCCATGCTCGGAAGGACTCAAGCGTGGACATCGAGGGTGTTCCAGTCTCCACCGAGAAACCGCGGTTGAGAGTTGTATAGTACAGGGCGGGATTTTTGTACTGATAAGGTCCACTGTCCTCTAGATTGATCTGATTGGAACTCGGGGAGTAGTACCGTGTTCCATCCAGTGTCCGGACAAGTTCCTCAAGTCCGTTGTTGAGGATCGGTTGCGGAACACCTTCGTTACGGCCGCACCATAACAGAATGGATGGATGGTTGCGAAACCGGAGAATCGTGTCGCGAGCATTCAGGAGAAAGAGTTCGGGGTCCTCGGCTTCCAGATTGTAGTTTTGGGTTGATTCCCAGAAATCGTTCCAAACCAGAAGTCCGTACTCGTCTGCCAAATCGTAGAAAACTTCTTCGGTATTCTGACCCACCCAATTGCGGATGATGTTTAGATTTGCTTCGCGATGCAGCCGGAAGAACGGCTCCAGATGGTTGCGCGAGACGCGTTTACGGGAATCGTCCATGCCCCAATTACCACCTCTGCATGCGATTCTTACGCCGTTCACCTTCACTACCAAATAGGGGGCGGTGCGTGGGTCATCGAGTATCCGCAGCGAGGGGGATGATTCCTTTCCGGGTTGAAGCGATGCCACCCAAAAAGACCGCTCCCGTCCGTGACCGGCGAGGTGGTCCTGAGAAGACAAGGGAGAAGGGATTTCGCGGATTCCCTCGTGAGAAACATTGATGACCTTTCCATCCTCGGGCCTTGCGCGCGAGGGATCGAATTCCAGACGACGGAGGTGGCCGGTAGCATCAAGCAAACTTAGCTCATAGGTGATCTCGCGAATACCAAACTTCAGTTCTCTCCGGTCAGATTCGCCGGTTTCGTTAGAGAAGCTCAGCTCCAAGCCATAAAGATCGGGATTCCCGTACCCGTTGGGCCACCACAATCGCGGATGCTGAACCACTAATTGCGAGAACTCGGCAGAGGTCAATTTGACAAGACTCTTACCCGGCGGGACCTTGAGGCTTTTGCGTACGGCCGTCTTATCAAACGATGCGGCGAGCACTCCCCGAATGGGATGGCCGGAAGTGTTTTCTAGCGGCACTGCGATTTCAACGTCGGCACGGCTGGTATCAGGGAGCGGCAGGGTGGTAACGACTTGCGCATCGCCTATCTTGACCGCACCAGAGGCCAAGAGCACGACTGGCTGCCAGATTCCCGTATCGCGATCCCGAATTGCCGGAATCCAATCCCACCCCTCAGTAGCAACAAAGGTCGGCCCATCCAGACACATCAGGCCACCGTTCTCGCCAGGCCCGCCTTGGATCGATTGTTCTTGCGGGATTCCAGGGTGGGGAGGAGGAGAAATCTTCACTGCAAGTGCATTCGTCGACCGCAGGAGGCTGGTCACATCGAATGTTCCCCGAAGGAACGCCCCCTTGATCCTGCCGAGCCATTGTCCATTCAGCCAAACCTCGGCTTTGTAGTTGATACCCTGAAATACCAGCGTGACGTGCTTTCCTCTACTTCGCTCGGGCGCTCTGAATTCGGTGCGATACCAGTAGTCCTGTTTGTTCAATGCCTCGGGGATCTGAAGATTGTTCAGGCCATAGTCTGGGTCCGGATAGACGCCGCGATCGACCATCGTGGTGAGAACGGTTCCAGGGACCGTGGCCTGAAGCCATTGTTTGGTTTCTACTCCGAGTCGCGACAACTCTGAACCCTCGGAGTGAATGCCAGGAGCGGGAGCCAGCCTCCAGCCGCCGATGGTCCATCGGTTCCAGCCGCTACCTTCAAGGCTCGGTGCTGCAATTCGCTGCCTCTCCTCACCAGGCGCTGGCTTGCCCTGGGGGCTTCTGCTCCTCGGCATGGTCGCAGGGTCTTGCGGGGCCCGATATCCGGCCTGGCTCCTAGTCTGCACGGGCCAAGTTTTGGATCCATCTTCAAACATCAGAAGCGAAAAATCGTCATGCTGCTCGTACAGTTGCCGAATCTGATCGGCGGTGAATGCCGTCTTGGCCAGCGTTGCAGACGCGATCTCTCCCCCAAAATGTGTGCCCTCTCGCCACGGCGCGATCTGAAATACCGGCGACGCATCGCCGAAGGAAAGTTTTCCAGAGCCGACTTCAGCCCCGTCGCTGTACAACCGATATGCGGTCCTGTCAAAAGTTGCCGCCACGAAATGCCACTTCTGTGTCCCAAGCGATGCCGGTGCGACTAGGCTATTCTCCTTTCCCGTCCACAGCACGACCTGACCTGAAGCCACTCCTAAATAGCGAGGATATTCTTCGTCAACCGTGCCCACGCCTATCAGGAGCGTCGGCTTGTCAATCGGCTCGTCGCTTCGAAACCAGCAATAGACCGTCCATGGGGACCCGGCACTCAAAACCGTGTCGGCTTCGACCAAGGGCTTCACCAGACCAGTTCCGTCTGCAAGAAATCTCGCATTGTATGGCCCATAGACATCGGCTCGATTCGGGCCTGCGATTTGTGCGTGCACACTCGCGCTCCCCAGCCAGGCAACGATCAGCCAGAGGATAGATGTCTTTCGGCACAAATTCCGTTTCTCCATGTTCTCCTTCCGCCGCTAGACCACGCCTTTTCTCGAATGTATGAAGACAATAAAAACGAGTGATCTCCTGTGACAAGGTTAGGAACGTTTCTAACCTTCTCTTAGCTGGGGGCGCACCTGATTTGGTTCAATCGGCACTCTTGAATCATGGGCATCAACCGGCCATCCCAGGTGCATTCTCAAGTACGGTTGGGTGCCAGAATTCCCGACCCCTCTCGAATGGTTATGAGTTGATCGGCTGAGACATTCTTGTAGAACTCCTGTAGGCCATTCGGCCAATGAACCTCAATTTCGGCGTTCTTTTCTGGGCCTAGGCCGAAGTGCAGCCTAGGATCATTGCAGGAGAGATAGCTGGATTGGCTGAGAACCTGCTGCGCCTGTACTTTGCTTCCGTAACGCACAATCACCCGGGAGCCGATGGCACTCCGGTTCGACTTAGTCCCAATCAGTTTGATCTTTAGCCAGTGGTTGCCGTCGGGGGCATCATTACGTAGAAGCGAAGGCGGCTCGTTTTGGTTCATGATCAGAATGTCCAGATCGCCATCGTTGTCAAAATCTCCAAATGCGCAGCCACGACTGACATGGCGCGCCCCGACCCCGGGACCTGCTTCTTCAATCATTTCCTGAAAGCGACCATTTCCCAGATTACGAAACACAATACGTGGCCCCTTGAATGGGAATCGGGGAAAGGGCTTCTCTAGTTCGGGGTAGACATTTCCTGTCACCATGAAAATGTCGGGGTACCCATCGTTATCAAGATCTTGAATCCCGGCCCCCCAAGCGACGTAGCGATTCTCGAGAGCGATTCCGGATGGAGTGCTGACGTCTTCAAAAATCGCTTTTCCTGAATTGTGATAAAGGCCCGAGGGCTGAAGTTGGAAGTGAGTTTTAAACAGGTCAAGATGTCCGTCGAGATCGTAATCCCCCACCCCGACTCCCATTCCCGCATATTCTCGGCCCTCCTCGTTTACCGCCAGTCCCCGAATCAAAGCATCTTCGGTGAAGGTTCCGTTGCGATTGTTCATAAAGAGCAACGATGGCGTAGAGTCACAGGCTATGAAGATGTCCGGCCAACCGTCCTCATCGAGATCGGCCGTGATCGCGGTCAGACCATAGGACGCGTGAAAACCTGCAATCCCGGCTTCCTGGCTCACGTCCGTAAACGTGCCGTCCCCGTTGTTGCGGTAGAGAGAGTGGTATCCACCCTTCATGCCTCGCGGGCCGCAATAGACTGCCACTCCTTGCGAATTACATTGTGAATTGTCTAGCGAAGGCTTCGGAGCAGTTTCAAGATCGAACTCAACGTAGTTGGATACGAATAGATCCAGCAATCCGTCGCGATTGTAATCGAGGAAACTGCACCCTGTTCCGAAGCGAGCAGCGGCATTCAGTAATCCAGCTTGCTGGGTAACTTCAGTAAAGGTCCCGTCGCCATTGTTGCGATAGAGCCTGTTCTGGCCGAAATGAGTACAAAACAAGTCCTCATAGCCGTCGTTGTTATAGTCCCCAACACAAACGCCAGTCGCCCAACCTACACTGTGAAGCCCTGCCTGGTCTGTAACGTCGGTGAAGGTCCCATCTCTATTGTTCCTGTAGAGGCGATTGGTGGCACCCGGGGGAGTCCCCTCCAGGCGCGTTCCCCCCAGAATAAAAATATCGATCCACCCGTCGTTGTCATAGTCGAGGAATGCGCAACCCCCACCCATGGATTCGATAATGTACGTAACGTGTTCCGCTCCACCGTAGACCATCGGAGCAGTGAGTCCTGCCTGGGGTGCGACATCCGTAAACCGGGAAAAAGGTTGGTCGGTCGCGCGCAAGCTGGTTTTGGATGCGTGCGTCTGACCTGCCAATGGAGCAACCCAGCTGCCTGCGGAGACACTCATCAGACCTTGCAAAAAGGATCGACGGTTCAGATTCATCGGCCTCGGCAGGGATTCAATGACATCGAGTCAGAAACAGGGCTCATTCCGAACCCGGGCTTTGGCGTTCTAACTGAGCCTTTACCAGGATGTGCGCGCGTCGAGCATCTTTGTTATCAGGATCAATTTGCAAGGCTTTCTGCAGCGCAAGATCTGCTTCTCTAAACTTCGATTCGCTCGCTAAGGTAACCCCCAGATTCACAAATGCGGTTGCAAAGCCAGGATCATATTTCGTCGCCTGCCGAAACAGCAGCTCCGCCGACAAATCGTCACCTCGTTGACCGTAGAGTGACCCCAGATTGTTTTGCGCTTCAGCAAAGTGTGGATTCAAGAGGATTGCGGTCTTGAATTCTCGCTCGGCATCGGAGCTCAGGCCAGCCTGGGAAAAAAGATAGCCGAGTTGGTTGTGAGCGGAAGCCGACTTCGGAGTGAGCTCGACAACTTTGAGGAGCATATCCCGTTCTCGCGTGTAATCACCCTTGCGATCCAGTGCCATCGCAAGTTGGTAGAGAGTTCGGGAATTCTCGGGTTCGGTCCGCAGAGCCTCCTCGTAGGAGTCAATCGCCTTCTGAATCTCACCTGCCTTGAAGTAATCCTGCGCCTGGTTAGCCTTCGCGGCGGCTTCTTCCTGCCTCTGCTTCCGCGCCATCCCTTCCCGGTAAATATCCAATTGCCGCTGAGCTGCGTCTTGTAACCCAAGACTGCGCAGAGCGGCGGCCAGGGCAAAGTGCGCCTCATTAGCGGTGGGATCAATCTCCAGGGCTATGTTCAATTGCTTGCGGGCTTGTTTGGCTTGGCCTGATTTGGCTAACGCCACCCCCAGGTTATAGCGAGAGTCATAGTGGCTGGGATTCAGCGCAATCGCTTGGAGAAGCACTTCTTTCGCCTTGTCATAGTTGCCAAGGAGCCGTTCTGCAACTCCCGTGAGATAGAGAGCTTCAAAATCCTTTGGGTGTTCGCGGAGGTACGGGTCGAGAGCGGTGCTGGCCGTCCTCGGGTCGCCCGCCATGATCAGCGCATTGGCATATCCCAGCCGGCTCGTCCTGTCCTGGGAATCCAACCGTAGTGCCTCACGGAATTCCGCCACCGCATCCTGATATCGAAATTGCTGGTTGTAAAGAGTAGCCAGCGCAGCGTGAGGCTTGGCGGAGTGGGGCTGCCGTTTGGCCATTTCGAGAAGCAACTCCGTTGCCCTGTCCTTGTCTTCTGCTTCTGAATAGGCGATCACAAGATTCATCTGCAGCACCGGATCGAAGGGGGCGGATTTCAAGAGGGCAATTGCCTCGGCTAGGCGATGTTCTGAAAGTAAAGACTTCGTAAGCCAGTCAAGTGTTGTTACCGAGTGAGGATCAGTTTGGAGGGCCAGATAAAACTGATCAATGGCAGCGTCCATGCGCTGCATTTGATTGAGTGCAGCCCCTAATGTCATGTGCCCGTTCGGGAGCTTCGGGTCAAGCTTGAGGGCAATGGTGAGGTGTTGCGCCGAGCGCGAAGCATCACCGCTGGCCAGAAAGGCAAGAGCCAAGTGGTAGTGAGTCGCGGCTGCTCCGGCGTTTAGGGTAAGCGACCGTTCGAAAGCTGAGATCGCACAAGAGAAGTTCTTTCGTTGCCCGAAGTACGCGCCCAACTCGTCGTAGGTTTGTGCCGACGGATGCGCATGAACTTTTTGTTGCATTTCAAAGGACGCCGTGCAAGGTGAATTCAAGGGCTGCGCGCAGTTGCTACGCCCGATCGAGCACAGAAAAACCACGAGTATGCAGGGTAAGTGAGTGCTCTTTCGCGGCAGATGCAGAGTTCTAGGGTGTATCGGCAATTGCATTTATCCTCGTTGTAGCAAGGCTTTTGGTTCCTGCGTGCATCTGTTTCCAGTCCATGCCTGCGCCGACAAGAGGCGCAATGTCAAGCAAGCGGCAAACTCGCAGTTGAATGCCAAGCCCGGACAGTTCTTCGCGCGTCGAGTTCAAGAACAAGTTCGCCGCTTGAGATATCTTCCCTCCAACGATGATGCGCTCGGGAGCAAAACCCAAGCAGGTGTGACGGATTACGTGACCTAGTTCTCGCCCAAACCAATCAAATGTCGTCCGCGCTGCGGTGTTGCCCTTGGCGACGGAGGCAATATCGCGGGCCGACGCGGAAATTCCCGTCAGCTGCTGGTACTTCCTCTGAATCGCCCCAGTTCCGACAAAAGCTTCGACGGTTTCGCCACGATAGGGAAGGTTCCAGATTTCTCCGCCCGGGGGAACGCCGGCTTCCTCGAGAACGATATCCTCGCCGATCGCAAAGGCTGCGCCTACGCCGGTTCCCAAAGTGATGCCGATGCTCCGAGTTGCTCCGATGCCTGCACCCCGATGTAGTTCTCCAAGGAGAAAAGCTCGTGCATCGTGCACGAAACGAATTCGGCACGGGTCGCACGCCAACGCTTCTGATAACCCTTGTCGCAGATTGACGCCGTAGAGCTTTGCATATTTGTGTTCCATGTAGCTGATGCCACGCGCGTGATCGAACGGGTTGGGAATAGAAACGGCTACCCCCGTGGGGGTAGCTCTATCCAAGCGCACCGCGTCCAAAAGCAGACGTGAGAGCGCAAAGAAGTCGGATGCGGTAATGCTGAACGAGACTGGAACTTGATGCACATTGGCGACCGACTCGTCCCAGAGGCGAAAAACGCCAGCGGCAACATGGCTGCCCCCGACATCGAACACCAATATCTCTCCACTTCGGGCGCACATAAAAGATGATAACGCTACCACATATCAAGGCAACGTGGGATTATAAGCTACTGCGCGGGTTTTGCAGCTACGAAATAGTGACTTTCCTCTCATTTCAGGAAAGCAAAGTCAGCGGCTGGGTTCCAGAAGCTAGATTGGGGTGGCGGTAGGCTGACAGCCACAGGAGCGACGAATGACAAGCTCGGTGGCAAGAGTGATCTGCGCATCGATGGGATTACTGTCAACCGCACCTGTGCGAATTTGCTGTAGCAAGAGGCGGGTGGCAGTCCGACCTATTTCGCTCGCGGGTTGGCGCACTGCAGTGAGTGGGACCGCGAGCAGGGGCGCCAGGTCCAAATCATCGAAGCCGATGATGGCAAATTCCTGTGGGACGTTGATTCCTTCCCGTCTGAAGGCCTGCAATACCTGAACGGTGGTGACATTGTTTAGGGTGAACAAGGCTGCTGGCGATTTGGTCGAGCGAAGTCGCCGAAGCACTTGGGGGGCAATTGAAGAAACGTCTTCAACCAAGATGAACTGAGGTTTAAGACCTGCCGCGATCATTTCCTTTTCATACCCTCGTATGCGCTGCGCAATTGAGTTGTATTGCCGGTCGTAACCAACACAAAATACAGTACGATACCCGTGTTCGAGCAGGTGATTCACGGCCCGCTGGGCCCCCTGCTGGTTTTCGACCGTCACCGCCCCCAGGTTTATGCCAGGAAATGTGCGATCCAAGAAAATGATGGGAACACCTTTTGTTTGAAGTTCCCGAAGTCCAGCTGCACAAGTTGGACTGGAGGGGACGATGAGCAAGCCCGCGATGTTTCGCGAACGCATGATGGACAAATCCCGGCTTTCTCCATCCCGGTCCCGTTCCGAAGCCAACAGCAGCGTGGTATACCCGTATTCGGCGGCTGTCTCTTGCACGGCGTGGGCACAGATTGAGAAGAAAGGGTCGGCGAGATCCGGAATGATGAGCCCAATTGTTTTGGCCACCTGTCCCTTCAGAATCCTGGCAGCTTCATTGGGCTCATAGCCGAGCTTCTTGATTGCCTTTTGCACCTTCAACGCCGTGGCAGGCCTCACCAGCCTGCCGCCGTTTAGGACCCGGGAAACTGTCATCGCCCCGACCCCGCACTCCCGAGCGACATCGGCTATAGTCGGAACTCCTAGCGTCTTTTTCGCCATGAATGGCCTAGCAATGCAAACTTCGCCAAATCTCCACCGGATGTTGTCAGTCGATACCATAAACCATAGACAACGTTAACGTAAACAGGGAAGTGGCAGGACTGGACTCCGTTAGACCTCGTTTCGAACCGTTACGAACGTTCTTAACCTTGTGAATTCCTCATCCGCGGTCGAACAATGAGCAACACACGGCCTTGAACAAGACTGAAGTGCCTTGTCGCGGCTCCCAATAGGGTCCGTATTTTCAGGGGTAATGGATGTTGTTCCATTTGCGCATAGCGAGGAATGGGTGATCCCTTCGGTATCGGATTCGTTGAGGCAATCATGCCCGAGGGCAGCACTCAACGCACAGCCTGTCGGCATCAAGTGCTCAAAATCACCGTTTGCACATCTTTTTATTTTTTGCTTGACAAGCGCGAGGCTGACACCGTATCAAACGTGCGTATCGAATGGTATCGATACCATCATGGTTGCCAAGACTCCAACTGATTCACTAAGGAGGACGGCGGTGACTGCAAACCAACAAGAATCGGAGGCGGTATGAAGAGAGTTCTCTTATTTTCGCTGCTGCTTGTGGGCTTCGCCTTGGGGCAAACGCCTACGGGCACAATTAAAGGGACGGTTTTGGATTCGCAGGGCGCCGCAGTGTCCGGTGCCGTTGTTAAGGCGGTCAACAACAGTACAGGACTGACAAAGCAGACAACGACAGACTCAGCTGGACGGTTTGAATTGCCCTTCCTCAATCCGGCAAGCTACACCATTACCGCTGAAGCGAGTGGCTTTCGCATGGCCAAGCGAGAGAACGTTGTCGTTGAGATTTCCGTTACGGTACCTGTCGAATTCTCGCTGCAGATAGGAGCCACCACCGAAACCGTGGAAGTTACGGCTTCCGCCGGTGGGGTGGAGACGGAAACGTCCACGCTAAATACGGTAGTTCGAGGCGCCCAGATCGATGCTCTTCCCTTGAATGGGCGAAACCCTTTCACGCTCGCGGCCTTGGTTCCTGGGGTCAACACAACAGGGGATGACCAACGGCAAACCACACCGCATATCGGCGGCTCCCGTAACGCGAACAATGAAATGCTGATTGACGGTGTCTCCAATATTTTGCCGGAGAACAACGTCGGCAATAGCTGGATCGCCTATCAACCCATCGTTGATTCAGTTCAAGAGTTTAGCGTTCAGACAAGTGTCTTGTCGGCGGAATACGGGAGATTCTCTGGCGGCACCATGAGCCTGCTTACCAAGTCCGGAGGCTCTCATTTTCACGGCTCTGCGTTTCTGTTCGCGCGCAATGCCATTTTTGACGCGCCGCCATACAGCCCCTCAGGCAAAGCCCCCATCGTCCCAGATTTCTACCGATATCAGGAGGGAGGTACGTTCGGAGGGCCGATCCCCGTGGACCGGTCAAAGCGCAGCTTCTTTTTTGTAGCATACGAGAATTCGAAGCTCAGTGGCGCCCGGACGAGCACAGCTTCCGTGCCGCAGCCCTCGTGGATTACTGGAGACTTCTCGAACCTCATTCCCGCGGGCTGGGACTGCAATGCAAATCCGATAGCAGGGTGTATTTACGATCCGCTTACCATTAGCGGTTCCACCCGCCAGGCATTCCCGGGAAATATCATTCCCACCAATCGCCTCGATTCAGTATCGGTGAACATGATGCAGTACTACCCGGCACCGAACGTGGGAACCTTTAACCCCGCCCAGCCAAGCCTTTCGAACTATAGCGCCGTGGGTGCGGACAAAGAGAACTACTATCACTGGGACACGCGTCTCGATCACGACTTTAACGACAAGTGGCATTCCTTTTTGCGCCTCTCCCACTGGCACGACAACAACAATCCTTTTCCTGATATTGCGTTCAACAATGCGCTGGGAAGCCCCAATGCCGCATCCTTGGGTTGGGGCGGAAAATACTATCAAACCCAGTGGAGTGCATCGTTTGATAACAACATTACTCTTAGCCCGACGCTGCTCGCTGAATTCCGTTACGGCTTGAGCCGGCAAGCTTATACACGAGTCGGTTATGGAAGCTTTGACGTAAGCAGTTTGGGATTTCCATCCTCGTATGTGGCTGCTGCCTCCTCGGGAGGATTGGTTTTCCCGGCAATCTCCGTGTCGGATGGGTATACGGGTGAAGGTCCCTACGGCTGGAATGCATTTTATGAAAAACCTCTAACCCACAACGTTTTCGGCAGCATGACGAAGATCGCCGGAGCGCACTCGATCAAAGTAGGAGGCGAGTTCCGCAAGATTTTTGAAAACTTTGCTCAGTTCGCCCAACCTTCCGGCGCCTTTAACTTCAATGACCACTGGACACAGCACGATGCCAACAGCAGCGACGGAACCGGTAACCCCTATGCATCCATGCTTCTTGGATTGGATGAATCGGGTTACATGTCCCACGATGCTCACGCCACGGACGCGAGCAGCTATCTAGCATTTTTTGGCCAGGATGACTGGAAGGTAACTCGGCAGCTTACGCTCAATCTCGGGCTACGGTGGGATATGGAGATTCCGCGAACCGATCGCTCGGACCAGCTTTCCTATTGGGATCCCACTTTGCCTTCTCCCCTGGCAGGGCAGGTGCCTGCCAATGCCTGTCCAGCGTGCGGGAACCTCATGGGGCAAATGGTCTTCGTTGGGACACCAGGCGCAAAGTACGGACGCCGGCAAGGACCAACACAAAAGAAGGACTTTGCTCCCCGGATTGGTTTTGCCTATAGCCCAGGAAGAGATTTGGCGATTCGAGGCGGATTTGGAATCGTCTACGCTCCTTCTGCGCTACAAGCTGCGGGCACAACCGGTGGCTCGGGAATCGAAGGCTTTGCGAGCCAAACGAACTTCACTACCTCTTTTGACAACGATCACACGATTGCTGGCACTGTCACAAACCCAGCGCCCACAGGCTTCAACCTGCCAAAGGGAGCAGCCGGTGGGGCATCGACGGACATTGGCAGCGGGATTACGGATTCCTTTTTCCCGCTTTACCGGAACCCATACACGGAGCAGTGGAACTTCAGCATCCAGAAGGGCCTTCCCGGGCACATCACTGCTGAAATTGGTTATCTCGGCAATCACGGTCTGTTCCTGATCGACGGCGACCCCGGACGGAACTACGATCAGTTGCCTCTTTCTGACCTTGCATTAGGTAACCAGCTGCTTCAGCAAGTTCCGAATCCGTTCTACGGGCTCATTACGACTCCCGGATCGCCTCTGTCACAGCCAACCGTTTCATACAACCAATTGCTGCGACCGTTCCCTCAGTACACCGGGGTTACAGGTTTCCGAAAACCCCAAGGGGAGTCAAAGTACAACGCCTTTACGGCCAAGCTGGATACGCGTTCCTTCCACGGCTTGTCTCTCTTGGCTGCATTCACGGCAGCTAAGACTACAAGCAACTCAGCAGCTTCTGTCACGTACTTAGGACCGACGAGCGGAACGTTCGCAAATGCCTACGCACCGCAGAATGAGTGGAGTCTCGATCCCGCGGACCTCTCTCATACTTTCGTCGTGAGCTACACCTATGAACTGCCTGTAGGACACGGCAAGGCTGTCCTCGGCAATGCTGGGGCTTTTGCTAACGGGATCCTTGGCGGCTGGCAAACCCAAGGAATTGTCACCTGGAATAGTGGCACTCCCTTGGTACTTGCAGCCGTCAACAATCAAACCCAAATATTTACGTTCTCACAGAGGCCGGACTGGAACGGGCAAGATGCGAAGGTCAGCAATCCAACCCACTCCAAATGGTTTAACACGTCGGTATTTTCGCAACCAGGACCGTTCACCATCGGGAACGCTCCACGCACGATCCCGAACGTCCGCACGCCGGGTTACAACAATTTCGACCTGTCACTCTTTAAGAACGTTCGATTCGGAAATGGAGAGAGGTACAACGCGCAATTCCGTGCAGAGCTCTTCAACGCATTCAACCACCCACTGTGGGGAGGGCCTGACATGAACGTTAACGACTCAACCTTTGGCGTGATCAGTGGCGGGCCAATCAATTCAAGCCGGCAAATGCAGCTTGCTGTGAAGTTTAACTTCTAGCCAGTACCACAGCCAATGGGATGGGACTGGCGTCCATCCCATTGGCCCTCTTGAAACGCCAGAAGGCCGCTCAACCATCGCAAAGGGGTAGTTCACACTAAGGAGATAGATGCTCATGTCATCTGCAGCCCGAAAGACCGTGGGTGCATCTTCTGGTCCAGCTGCGGGGCTTCTCTTGGGGGTTGCTATTTGCCTTTCGGCTTGCGTCGCGAGCGCTCAACCCGGCCCTGGAGTCCCCACAAATGCACCTCAGCAGATTGTTCTCAGGTTCCTCTATAGCATTTCTGGCCGTACGACGATCATGGGAATGCATAATAAGGATGCGGGCAATCCGACTGACGCGACCGACCAAGTAACGGCCATTGCTGGCAGGCAGCCGGCCTTGTGGGGTGGAGATTTTGGTTTTGGAGACTACACCCTTGCCAATCGCCAAAACATGATCAACGAGGCGATTGCGCAGTTCAATGCTGGTGCGGTTGTGGCACTGATTTACCATGCCTGCGCTCCAACCGGCGACGAATCCTGCACCTGGGATGATATTGGTGGCGCCAATCCCGTGCACCTCACAGATGATCAATGGAACCAGCTCATCACGCCTGGCACCGATCTCTACAACAACTGGATTGGCCGGCTTGACGCGCTCTCCGTATATTTTCAGCAGTTGAAAGATGCTGGCGTAGCAGTTCTGTTTCGCCCCCTGCATGAGATGAATCAGTGTGTGTTTTGGTGGGCTTGCCGTCCGGGCCCCAACGGAAGCTTGCGCCTCTATCAGATTACGCACGACTATCTCGCAATCAGGAAAAGATTGTCCAACATTATTTGGGTCTGGAACCTACAGGATTTCACCACGCTCAGTTCTGACGTCAACAGCTACTTTCCCGGCAACCGCTACTTCGATGTTGCTGCACTCGATGTTTACAACACAGGTTATACCCAGCACAACTATGACACCATGGTCGGCATTGCTCACGGTAAGCCGATTGCGGTCGCAGAATGCCAGTTCTTGCCTTCCCCCAGTTTGCTTGCTCAGCAGAACAAGTGGACGTATGTGATGCTATGGCCAGACTTCATTTGGGAAAACACTAGTGTTCTCCCGGTACTCTACAACGCGCCGAACGCCCTGACCTTGGACCAAATGCCAGGGTGGAGAGTGCCGTTCTAGAAAGCAAGTGTTCCACTTCGACATCCATCGTCGTCGGCGGCGGTGTGTGTGATCACTTGACTCCCCTGCTTCGGGCCGCCGACTGCACAAATTATGAGATGAGGGAGCAGACTGTGAGCCTGACAAAACGAGAGCTGGAGGTATTGCACTGGATTGTCAATGGCAAGACGACGAAGAACATCGCCGACATTCTAGGCATCGCCGTAACCACGGTTGCAGCACATAGGGCCAATATCATGAAAGCGGTAGGCGTCCGAAAGACAGTGGATCTAGTGGTGTACGCCATTCAACACTCTCTGGTATCCATTCCCGTCCATTCGAGAAACACCAAGGCTGCATCATTGGAATGGGTGCAGTAAAGGTAGTGGCAACCTCTAGGTGTGAGGGGAGCGGCTTACCAAACCAAAGGCGTGCGCCTGCAACACGCAGCCGAACAAGCCAGGGTTCGCGTTCGCTGGCAGAGCACTTACGAACAGCTCAACAATGCCTCTTGCGTGCCGATGACGACGCGAAAATGTAGTTGGCGGCTTGCGAATGGCTTCGCGACAACGTACGGGGGATGAACAAATGCGAGATGGTCTTTCTGATTGCTCGGGGCCCATCCGTCTTTTGACAATCTGCCTTGGCGTCCTCATTTTGTCACCTGCGCTTAATTCGCAGACCTCATACCAAACTCTTAACTTTTTGTATCGCATTCGAGGATTGCAGACCGTAGCAGGACAACATAACCGTGAACCAAATAGCCTGCCTTCTGGGAGGACGACCCAAGTCTTCAATACCGTGGGGCTTTATCCCGCACTGTGGAGTGGAGACTTCTTGTTTGGAGCCGCCGAGATCGCAAATCGTCAAACCATGATCGACCAAGCAAAGACCGAGTGGGCTCGCGGTACGATTCCGCACTTGATGTGGCACTCATGCTCTCCAGTGTTCGAGGAACCATGTGGATGGGACAGCAAAGGCGTTCTGAGCCATATGACCGACGCGCAGTGGAACGACCTAATCACAGACGGAACGGCCATCAACACCACTTGGAAGCGACGTATGGATGAAGTGGCAGTATTTTTGCTTCAGCTCAAAAACCAAGGTGTGGAAGTGTTATTCCGGCCGATTCATGAAATGAACCAGGAGCGATTTTGGTGGGGAGGCCGCCCAGGGCCAAAGGGCACGGCGCGGCTCTTTCAAATTACCCATGACTACCTGAAATACACAAAGGGTCTTAGCAACATCATCTGGGAGTGGGATCTGCAGGATTTTGACAGCTTGTCCGGTGATATCGCTAGCTACAATCCAGGAAGCAGTTATTTTGAAATATTCGCGCTCGATATTTATGCGGGCAATACACAGGCGAAATACAATCTCGCGTTGACCGCCGCCAATGGTAAGCCTGTCGCCATAGGGGAGTGCTCGGTGCTACCCACTCCATCGCAACTGAGTGCCCAACCGACCTGGGCATACTTTATGGCCTGGGCAGAACTTATATTCCAGGACAATTCAACGGCTCAGATTCAAGCGGTTTACGATGACCCTCAGGTTGTCCCGCTCAATCGCATGCCGGGATGGCAATCGGGTTCGTTCGATCTCATTTCTCCGAGCAAATGGTACAGCTTGGTGAACCTTCGTAGCGGGAAGTGTATCGATGCACGAGGATCGGGAACCGCAAACCGCAAGCTGATCGAGCAGCACACCTGTAACGGCACTCATGCACAACAGTACCAACTCTCGCCTGTCTCCGACAGTTCCTTTCACATCAGAAGCCGGGACGAGAGTTCAGGAGGGATCGATGTGGCGGGTGGACAGACCGCCACGGGAAACGGGGTTCCCTTGGAACTGTCGAGCAAGGATGAAAGCAATCCGCGATGGTTGCCCGTGCCCGAAGGCAACGGCGTCTATCACTTCGTCGCGTGGCATAGTCACAGATGCATGGACGTCCCAGCTGGCTCGAGCGCCGACCGCATACAACTTCAGCAATACGACTGCAATGGTACTGCGGCGCAGTCTTTTCGGTTGGTACAGCAACCCTGACCGTGCATGATCCCCTGCTCGGATCGGGCAGAGACGGCCATGTCCAGCGGACATGAAGACAGATTTAGGGGAGGCTCCTTCTGGGAGACGCGCGCTCATTATTGCTCATTCCGCTGGCGCTCATGTCCTTCGCCAGTATGGTGGGGATCCATCTTCCTCAGGAGACAACAAGTTCTAGCCATCTCTCGTACGCGGCCGGGCACAGAACGGCTTCAAGTGATTCTGTTCGGTTTATCAACAGTACGGAAAGCTCAGGCATCCAATTCGTCCACTTTAAGGGCAGCCAAGGAATGTCGATCAACCGCGAGGAGTTCGGTCCAGGGGTGTGCGTTGCCGACTTCAACAGCGACGGCTGGCAGGACATCTATTTTGTTAATGGACGGGACTTATACAGCCGCGGACTTTCGGCCCGCAATGCCCTTTATCGAAATTCGGGCGATGGAGCGTTTATCGACATTACTGAGCAAGCGGGTGTGCCCGGAACAGGCTATGGACTCGGTTGTGTCTGGGGAGATTATGACAACGATGGCTTTCCTGACCTTTTTGTCACCCAATACGGACGAAATGTGTTGTACCACAACAATGGAAATGGAACGTTTACAGATGTAACCGATAAAGCAGGTGTTGCGGGTTTGGAATCAGGAACCCTCTTCCATAGCGGAGCGGTATTTTTCGACTATGACCGCGATGGCTATCTCGATCTATACGTCGGCGGATACGTGGCACTGGACCCAGACGGTCCACGCTACTGTAACCTGGGGAAGCTGCGAAGCAGTTGCCCGCCACGTGCATACCGGGGCAGTGCGAATGCTCTTTACCATAACAACCGCGACGGAACGTTCACGAACGTCACGGCGAGCGCTGGTGTCTTTCAGCCGCATGGGAAAAACCTTGCGGTGGGAGTCTCAGACTACGACAACGATGGCTGGCCCGATTTATTCGTTGCAAATGATGGGCTCGAGGCCAATCTCTATCACAACCAGCATGACGGAACATTCAAGGAGGTTGCTGTCGGAAGCGGAATGGCGTATTCCGAAAATGGCGGCCTCATGGCTGCCATGTGCATCTCACTTGGCGACTACGATAACGATGGTTGGCTCGATCTTTACATTTCAGATTTTCAGGAATCATCAGACCATCTCTGGCATAACGATGGAAGAGGGTATTTTGAAGAAGTTAGCCGCCAGGCGGGAATTGCCGCTCCAACTCGCAATGTGCTCGGTTTCGGTGGAGGCTTCTTCGATTATGACAATGACGGTTGGCTCGATTTGTTTGTGGCAAATGGCCACGTCTATCCCGAAGTTGAAGAGGCATATCCGGGAACACGCTACAAACAAGTGAACTCCTTGTTCCACAATGAGGGCAATGGGAAGTTTTCAGAAGCGACAGGACTCGCAGGACTTCGAGCAGAAGTGCCCCGCGCCGGCCGAGGCGCTGCCTTTGCTGACTTCAACAATGATGGCTTCGTGGATGTGGTTGTGGCGAACAACGGAGATCCTCCCAGCTTGCTGCGCAACTCGGGCAACAGCCATCATTTCCTTAACTTCAAGCTAGTCGGCAGGACGAGCAATCGCGATGCGATCGGCGCGCGCATCCGAGTCGTGGCAGGGAACCAAACGCAAACCAGAGAAGTGCAGGGCGGCGGCAGTTATCTGTCGCAAGGTGATCTCCGCGCCAACTTTGGGTTGAGACGTCTGATGCTCGCTCAGAGCGTGGAGATCAGGTGGCCGAGTGGGGAAAGCGAAACCTTCCACGATGTGAAGGCCGATCAGTTTTATCTAGTCGAGGAAAACACCCATCAATTGAAGATGCAATATTTCGCTCCGCCACGTTGAGTTGAGAGAGGCCAATCCGTGATCGTGGAACCGAAGGTACCCCGAAGCGGGAGCATACGGGAACGCCGTAGCATGCTGAATCGGCTATGGGAACCGTGGCAAGCCGCCGGCGGGGGCAAAGAATCCCCTAAGCCCATCAGAGCTGATCGCGAAAGAGCAGATGCTGCGTCCAAGGCCCGTGAAGATCGAAAGTTGGCGCGGCACAGTCATCGAAGCCTGATACGTACGCTCAGGCAAATCAGCCGGGACAAAACCGTCCCGGTAGAGCTCAGAGTGCGCTGCTGCGAACTGCTGGTTCTGATTGATCCTACAATCAACTTCAACGTGATCGAACCACCCTGGAAGCAAGATGAGGAACCGTCAGGACAACCGATGGAACCAAAGCGCCGACCATAGCGGATCCTTATTAAGAGCGTTCGGGAAGCCCATCATGAGGTTGGTCAGCTGTTCAAGGTTTGCCGGGAGACCAGAGGAAGGTAAGGTCAGGTCGATCGATAGTCCCAATCGGTTTGGCCGGGTAAATATCTGCCGACACAGCCGATAAAGTCATACTCGCCAGTTAGGTGCCAAGGCAGTGGATTTTCTGAGCACAAGATCGGTTTTGAGGAGGAATTCTGTTCCTTTGGGAGAAGGAGTCTTCCGCAGGGACCCGGCGACCAGGGCTTTGAACGCCAGGCGGGAGATTTCTACCTGCGACATCTGTATGGTGGTGAGCGGGGGGATCATGAACTGTGACAGTCGCACGTCATCGAATCCGATGACGGAAAGTTTTTGAGGTATGGAAACACCGCGTTCATAGGCCTCGCGCATCACTCCGATGGCGGTCATGTCGTTTGAGCACATGATGGCGGTCGGCTGATTCGCTCGCTGCGTGATCTCCGCGAAGGCTTTCATGCCGCCCTCCATGGTGTGATCACCTTCCAAGATCAGCTCTGGGTACACTCCGATTCCGATCTCTCGGAGCGAATCCTCAAACGCTTTCCTGCGTGTAACCGCAGAGGGAAGCCGCGACGGACCTGCAATGAAGGCGATCCTCTCGTGGCGCAGCGCCGCAAGGTGTTGTACAGCCTGTCGAATCCCCCGCTGGTAATCGATCTTAATGTTGTACATATGCGGACGCGGTGGCCCGACATCAACAAAAACGAGAGGGACTTTGCGGAGTTTCAATCCTTCTAGCAGCAACTCTTCCATTCCGAACGTCAGAATCGCAACTCCATCCACTCGGCGTTCAATCATGCGGCGAACAGAAGATCTCATTCGGTTCGGATCGTGCACGGTGGAACTCAGCAGAATCTCATAGCCATGCTCGACAGCGATGTCTTCGAACGATTGCACAATCTCAGGGAAAAACGGATTCATCATGTCCGACACAATCAATCCGAAAATCCGGGTTCGTCCTGATACCAGGGCACGCGCCTGGGTGTTCGGGTAATAACCGAGTTCATCGACGATTTTCCAGACGCGCTTGGCCAACTGGGGATCAACGGTGGGCACGCGATTGATGGTGCGCGAAACAGTAGCTACGGAGACTCTAGCTAGTCTCGCGATTTCAGTCATGTCCATTTGCGGGCAGGTGCCTCGTCGGCTTTGCGCGAATTTTACGCTCCGGTATCGGTTTGCGCCAGAACAAACAACCGGTCTCAGTCGACAAAGTGGGTCGTACAAACTTGCGATGAGTGGTAATACGAGCGGACGGGCGCGATATTTGAGGTGGGCGGTTTTCCCGCGCGGCGGGAATCACTGCCCCGCAAGAGGGGTGGGCAAGGACGCCATTTTTCTTTACGCAAAACGCTCCCTTTTTTCTTGTCAGAGAAGGGCCCGACACGTATATTAATCCGTCGTCAGGTAAACGTTTGCTGAGGCGGTTCGCGCGTCCTTCGGTTCGGGTCCGCGGCATGCCGGGGGGAAGATCGTGTCATCCAGAAGAAGGTTCTTGCAGCAAGCTTCAACCGCCGCAATGGCGGCATCTTCGAGCACGCTGTTTGGCCGCCTGCTTTCGGCACGCGCAGCCGCAACGTCGGATCAAACCGCCCGCATATACATCGATAGCCGGAGAAGTATTGCTCCGCTCGACCGCAATGTGTTCGGGTCTTTTCTCGAGCAACTCGGGCGCGCCATCTATGACGGCATTTACGATCCGGGATCCAAGCTGTCGGACTCGAATGGCTTCCGGAAGGATGTCATGCAAGAAATCAAGACCATGGGCGTCCCCATTATTCGTTATCCCGGAGGAAATTTCGTTTCCGGGTACAACTGGCTTGACGGAGTCGGCCCCCAGAAAGACCGTCCAAAGGTTCTGGACAAAGCCTGGAACTCGATGAACACCAATCAATTCGGAACCAATGAATACATGGCCTGGTGTAAGGCGGTTGGGACACTGCCGCTCATGGGGTTGAATCTGGGGACGGGCACGCCTGAGCAAGCCGCGGCACTTTTGGAGTACTGCAACGTCGATAGAGGAACCCAGTGGAGTGATCTGCGTCGGAAGCACGGAGTTGCGGAACCCTATAACGTGAAACATTGGTGTATGGGCAATGAAATGGATGGACCTTGGCAAATTGGGCACATGACGGCAACCGAGTATGGAATGAAAGCCCAAGATACAGCCCGGCAGATGCGGGCGGTTGACCAAGATAAGGCGCTACAGCTCATTGCCTGTGGCTCGAGCGGGCCATTCATGCCGACTTACCTGGAATGGGACCGCGAAGTTCTGGAGCAGTGCTACGACTACGTGGATGGCCTATCGTTACACCGATATCTGGGAAACGCGGAAGAAACCGGCGAGGACAGCGCTAAGTATCTGGCCATGAATCTCACCATGGACAAGCAAATCGCTGAGTCACTGGCGGTTTGCGACCTGGTGCGCGGGCATAAGCGCTCGAAAAAGAAACTATGGCTCTCCTTTGACGAATGGAACGTCTGGTACCGCGCTCGGAGCGGCGATGCAGTCGATGGCCATCGCAAGGAAGCTCCACACCTTCTTGAGGAGGTCTATGACCTCGAGGATGCGCTGCTTGTGGGCGGAATGCTCAACACCCTCATGCGCAACGCCGATCGGGTGAAGATTGCCTGCCTGGCACAGCTCATCAACGTGATCGCGCCGATCATGACCAACGAGAATGGTTTGTTCCGTCAGACCATCTACTATCCGTATGCCTGGGCGTTGCAATATGCTCGCGGCAAAGTGCTCAATGTCGTCGTCGAGTCGCCCACCTATGACGTGAAAGGCTTCGACGAGCCCGCGCCGTATCTGGATGCGGTTGCCACCGCGGACAATGGAAAAACTTCTTTGTTCATCCTCAACCGCGATCTCGAAAAGGCTCATACGATTGAGGTTATCTGGGAAGATGCGCCGCAAGCCCGGGTACTGACCTCGCAGGTATTAACCGGAAGCGATCTCAAGGCCGTGAACGGGTTTGACGCTCCGGAAAAAGTGAAACCGCAAGCGTTCGAGAACCCCTCGACCTCCAACGGACGCACACGGTTTGAGGTTCCAGCGCGTTCTTACGCGGTGATTCAGTGGGGCGGCTAACATAGGAGCGCGCATCTCATGCATGAAAGCCCGGGGACCCGCGAAATTGCTGGTACTGCTCTAGCGTGCTATAAGAAAACCAGATGAGCAGTTCGCGTCCGCACAGCACCCCTGTGTGGCAATCCAATTCCCGGGCACGGTTCACCCTAGTTTGCCTTCTGGCCGGTGCGATGTGTCTTGTTGCCCCTCGTGCAACCGGCCAGATCAGCCATCTTCAGGCTGCCACCACATTCTTGGAGCAAGGCGACACCGCTCGGGCCGAATCTGAGGCGCGGCTTGCTTTGCACAATGCAGAAACGAAGCCGCTGGCCTTGGCGATGCTCGGTACCATTCGCCTGCAGCAATCCCGGTACCCCGAGAGCCTGGAATTCTTGAACCAGGCCCTCGCCCTAAATCCGCGGCTGGCGGGGGCGAGAACAACCTTGGGGGATGCCTACATCTTTACCGGCAAGCCGGCGCTTGCCAGGAAGTGCTTCCAGGAAGTGCTCCGCACCGACCCTGGCAATTTGAACGCCCGTTACGATCTCTTCAAACTCGAAGCTGCGGAGCGTAACTTCAAGCAATCGCTCGAAGCAGCCCACCCGATTCTTCCGCAGCTTGTCACCTCCGATGAGGGGATATCGATTCTAGCCTCCGACTACAGCGCCCTTGGAAGGAGTCAAGATCTGGCCGCCCTGGTTCCTCGCTGGCGAGATCTCCAGGCCCCGGCGCTTGAGTTTGCCCTCGATTTTGGAAGCCTGCTTCTTGCAAACGGGATGAAAGCCGAAGCCGCGGAGGTTTTCGATGGGGCCGAAAGACAACTGCCTGCTCATCCGGTCTCGAGCGTTGAACTGAGGCTCGGCAATGCGTTTTTCTCGGCGGGTCGCCTGGACCAGGCGGAACAGCATACGCAGCGAGCTCTGAGGACGGCGCCCGATTGCCTTGCCTGCGATATGACGCTAGCGGCGATTGCCGAGCGACAGGACAACACCGAAAAAGCCCTGTCTTATCTTGTGGACGCGAGGAAACTCGCACCCAATGACCCGGAAGTCCTATTCCAATTCGGCCGCGTCTGTCTCATGCGCGACCTGCTGGATGACGCTTTCTCTGCGCTCACCAAGGCTAACGAATTGAAGCCGGACAACGATTCTTACTTGTACACCCTCGCCTCGGCGAACATCGGGAAGCGCAATCTCACCAAGGCGCTAGAGATTTTTCAGCAACTGTTGCGGAAGCATCCCAATGACCCGGGCCTCACCTACGCAATCGGGGCGGTGTATTTTCTGCTGGCTGACTATCCCAATGCGGAAGCATCTCTGAAGCAAAGCCTCGCCGCGCAGCCCAACCAGGTCTCCGCTCCTTATTATCTGGGACTAACCTTCAACGCGGTCGGGGATACTGATCAGGCGATCTCCGTGTTGCGTGATGTTGTCGAGAAGCATCCGGACCACGCGCCTTCCCTTGTCAAGCTGGGAGGCCTCCTTGCGAAAGCGCAGCGATTGGACGAAGCCCGGCAGGATCTGGAACGCGCACTCGCTCTCGACCCGGACTCGGTAGAAGCCCATTATCAGCTCGGCCTGCTCCTGCGGAGAATGGGGAGGCGGGAGGAAGGAGATGCGCAATTGGCCGAGTCGAAGAGACTTGGCGAGGCCCAACGAGCACAAAAAGACATACGCTTGCGCTTGCTGCTGCCGGATTAGGCCAACAGAATGCCACCCAAGCCCTTCAATTTTGGATCGATGCAGATGACTGCCTCCCGCCGTAGCTTTCTTCGTGGACTCGCCGGCCTAAGTTCGATCGTTCCGCTCTCGGCCTTGCTTCCGGCGCGAGCATTTTCCCAATTGAGATCGGTTGCGCCCTCAAAGGCCGTGTTCTCGTTTAAGGATGTAGCCGTGGAAGCGGGACTGGCTAAGGCAGTCAATGTCTTTGGGGGCGTCGAGCGCAAACGGTACATCTTGGAAGAGACTGGATGTGGCATCGCACTGTTTGATTACGACAACGATGGCTGGCTCGACATCTTCATGGTCAACGGCACGCGGTTAGAAGGCATCGATCCTGCCAAGCCGCCCACAAACTTTCTGTTCCACAACAACCGGGACGGAACTTTCACCGACGTGACCGAAAAGGCTGGTCTGGCGCGCTCCGGTTGGGGGCAGGGATGCTGCATCGGAGACTACGATAACGACGGCTTCGACGATTTGGTTGTGACCTACTGGGGCGGAATCGTTCTCTACCACAACAATGGCGATGGAACCTTTACCGATGTCACCGAAAAAGCCGGCCTCGCTCAAAAAGGCCATCCGCGCTGGAATACGGGATGCTGTTTTGTCGACTACAACCGAGATGGGCATCTCGACCTGTTTGTAGCCAATTACGTCAACTTTGATGTCGAGACCAGCCCGCAGCCGGGTAGCACCGGATACTGCCAATATTACGGACTCGGAGTCGGCTGCGGTCCCCAGGGCATGAATGGCGGCACCAACATTTTGTATCGTAACCGCGGCGACGGCACCTTTGAAGATGTATCGGTCGCATCGGGCATTGCCACCCCTCGCGGCACGAATGCGCCCATAGCCTTTGTCAACGAGAATTGGCTTCCGGTTGGTTCCTATGGTCTTGGAGTCAGTGCAGCTGATTTCGACAACGACGGCTGGCCTGACATCTATGTGGCTTGCGATACCGTTCCCAGCCGCTTCTATCACAACAAGGGCGATGGAACCTTCGAAGAAATCGGACGCGAGATCGGCTGTGCCGTCAACGAGAACGGCACCTCCCAGGGCGGGATGGGAGTGGCTGTGGGGGACTACGATTGCGATGGTTGGCTCGACATTATTAAGACCAATTACTCCGACCAGACCTCGAATGTGTACCACAACAACGGGGATGGAACGTTCTACGATGCCGTGCTGCAGGCGGGGCTTGGGGCTAACACGAAGTTCTTGGGTTGGGGGGTGGGCCTTTTTGACTTCGATAATGACGGCTGGCTCGACATCTTCATGGCCAACGGCCATGTCTTTCCCGAGGTTGATTCGAAGAAGCTCCATTTCAGCTATAAGCAGAGAAAGATCCTCTATAGAAACCTAGAGGGGAAGCGGTTTTCTGATGTCACTGCCGAAAGCGGTCCGGATCTGAACATTCCTCTTGGGAGCCGTGGCGTGGCCTTCGGAGATTTCGATAATGACGGCGACATCGATATCGTGGTGAGTAACATGAACGACAGGCCATCGCTCTATCGCAATGACTCGTCTGCGAAGAACAATTGGTTGAAGATCAAGTGCATTGGGACGAAATCCAATCGCAGCGGAATCGGAACTCGAGTTCGGGTCGTTACGGGAAAGCATTCGCAAATCTCCGAAGTGATGAGTGGCTCGAGCTACATCTCTCAGAACGATCTTAGACTGCACTTTGGCCTGGGACAGGCCAAGCTCGCCGATCTTATTGAAGTGCGTTGGCCCTTGGGCGGGTTAGAAACCTTCAAGAACGTGGATGTCAATCAATTACTCGTGCTCGAGGAGGGGAAGGGAATCCTCCGGCGCGAGGCATTGGGAAGAAAGTAGCGACTCTCGTAGGCTCTTACGAAACAAAAAAGATGGCTCGCTTTCGCGAGCCATCTTTGGTTTAAGTTGAGGTATTCGTCTAGAAGAATACCTGCAAGCCGAACTGGATTCGACGTGAGATGTTGCACTGGCTTGAGGTTTTGCCGAAGTTGCTATTCCCGCCGTTTGGAATCCAGAACTGATCAACCGGGCAGAAGAAGACGCGGTTGAACACGTTCCCGGCATCAGCTTCGAAGCGTATGAACTTCTCTTCGCCAAAGTAGGTATCCTTAAGGATGGACAGATCCTCGTTATAGTAAGGGAACCCACGCACGCCGGCATCCTGTCGCGGTGCGTCACCGAACGCCGGTGCCCCATTTGCTGTAGAGCCGGGATCCGACCATCCTCCTTGGCTCAAATAGACGTTGTGACCGGCAACATTCGGGTTGCTGAAGCTTCCAGTCAAACCCGATCCAGACTTGTTGGGGAACCTTGCGTAGTTGAACAGGTAAGGCCCGAGGGTGTTTGGCATCGTGATCGACAGTGGCCGCCCCGATGAGTAGCTCTGGATACCCGAGAGCTGCCAACCACCAAGAACCTTGTCAGTAACTCCAGCATGGTTCAAGAACTGCTTTCCCTTTCCAAACGGCAGGTGGTACACCCAGCCGACTGAGAAAATGTTAGGAACATCATCAGAGCTCACGCTCACCATGCTGTTGAGGTTGGCCGGATCTTGGATGGGAGGACCACCCGCCCCTAATCCTGTTTCTGATCCGTTGTTCACCAGCTTGGAGTGAGTGTACGCCACTTTCAGCATCAACCCCCACTGCATTTGGGCATTAAAGGCCATCTGTAACGCGCTATAGTGGCTGTTTCCAAACGGGAAGAACCGCCAGTTGATCTGCTGGTATTGGGGCCAACTCCTCAGTGATTGAGCAAGCGTGCCGGTAAAGGTTGGATAGGGCGCGGTGGTGAAGCCGTCCGCGACAGCGATCGCGTTTGGTGCTCCGTTGGTGAATCCACCGTTGGTGAGATCGCTGGCATTCGGGACGAGTCCAAAGACTGAGCCCGGGTTCATGTTGTCATACACTCCGGCCGAGCTACGCCCATCGATCAGGCGCGTCCCGTGATTGCCGACATAGGCGATATCGATTCCCATGTTGCGCGCTAGCTGCCGCTGGAATGACACCGACCAGTTCTGGTACCGCGGCATGGTGTAGGTCCGGGGATCCACACCAACCGGATTGCCGCCATTGGCCACGCCGGCGTTGAGCTGGGGTGGCTGCACAATGCTGGCCGTCGGAAAGTTGCAGGGAATGTTACGAGCTGTATAGAAGCTGCATCCTGAGCTGCTAGATGGATTTGCCCCGGCCATGTAGAAGCTGGGGAACAGATCAGCTGTTGAGTTGTTGACGGTAGGATTCGTCTGGTATCCGTCCACCGGGTACGGATCCCACGAGTCAGCCTGCACTCCGGCATAGTACATTCCGTAGCCACCGCGGATTACAGTCTTCGGGTTGATCGAATACGCAAATCCTATCCGGGGACCAACGTTCCAACTCGTCTGCCCATTCGCCTTCGAAGTATGGAAGACGGTAGCGCCGGGTACTCCAAGCGGGTTCTGAGCGCCCGGATCAAAGGTCGAAAAGCGGTTGAATTCCTCAGTCAGGTTGCCCTGGTGATCAAAACGCAAGCCAAGCGTAATCGTGAGATTGCTGCGAAGCTTGATATCGTCATTGGCCCAGATCGCCCCATACCTCATTTTGGGCATGTACTTGAACGGAATCGAGAAGTTCGCGCTGTCTACTTGGCCCAGAATAAAGGAGGCGAATTCGTTTCCGCTTGCGCCACCCGTCATGATCTGTCCAGTGCTGTTGTATCCGGCGGTGGCTGCGTCATTGAAATTAAAGTTCCCGCCGGTATTAACCGCCCAGCCTGTTTGTGGGAACGTCATGTAGCGGTATTCCATTCCCGCCTTAATCGTATGTTTACCAGTCACCCAGGTAACGTCATCGAGAAGCTGATAGCGGTTATTAATATCAGCTCCCTGACTGGCCCAAGGCGTCCCGAAGTGCTGGTAGCCTACAGCACCGTTGAAGTTCAACTGCGGGAAGCCGGCATTGTCGAAGATTGGTTGATCCGGCAACCCAAGCCCCAACGCCTGATTCCACCCGACCCCGCCTGAAAGCTGATGACCGAGCATCTGCCACCGGTCATAAGCCAGAGTTGTGTGGTTGAATACGTTTGGCTTGATGATCCAGTTCATCTGCAGGTGGTCAAAGTGATTGGTAATACGCTGATAAAAGCCCTGTCCGATGTAGGTGTTGTTCTTCGCCGATGCCGTCTCACCGTCATTTATGGTATTGCAGCCCTGGGGGCCACCGCAGTGGGCGATTCTCGGACGGACATTCTCGTAATAACTATTGGCTATCGAGAACTTGTCGTTGAACTGATGATCGAAACGGAACAGCCAAGTTCTGACGTTAATCTTGTTGTTGTCGTCGGAGCTTCCGCCAAAACCATTCGCACGGAGGGTATTGCGATCAAGTGCTGGAATGTTCGGAATTACCGCGGACGCCATAGGGCTCCAGAGCGGATCGTTGGATGGAATAATATTCGCTTGGCCCGCGATTGGCAGCCCGGTTACGGGATCAAACCCGTAACCATCGCGAACAGGAACACCACCGACGAGCCTCGTCGTCGCAGGATTAAAAATCTCTCCTTGGTAGATCGGCCTGCCCAGCTTGTCCGTATCGACCACCGTATTAGTGTCCAGGAACTCGGTAAAATTCCCCTGCCGTTGAAGCGGCGTGGCCAGGGTGTTCACGAATCCTGTATTTACCGTACTGTGGTAGTCCAAGCCATCGATATTGAAAAACCAGAACGTCTTCTTCAGCTTCGGAATTGGACCGCCGAGGGCAAAGCCCCAATTATTCTGGCCCAACGGCAGCGTGGTTCCCAGTCCTCCCTGCTTTAGAACGGGTCCCACAAACCAGTTGGCGGCGTCGAACTTGTTGTTGGTGTAGAAGTCATACACGTTTCCATGCAACTTGCTGGTACCGGATTTCGTTGTGTAAGTGATGAAACCGCCGCTGGTGTGGCCGTACTGCGCGGAGAAGGTGTTCTCGACAACCGTCATTTCCCGGACGGAGGGATACGGGATCGAGCTTTCTTGCGTCTGTTGGTGGCCCTCAGCGTATCCGAATGCCGCGCCATCGAACCAGTTCTCGGTTGCCAGCGTCTGGCCGCCGTTGATGCGCGAAGTGAACTGGCTGCCGCGGAAGATCGCGTCTCCGTTCGGCTGCATCGGAACATAGCCAGGCTGCAGCTGCAGCAGCGACTCGGCCAGGCGAATGTCAGCCCCCATGACTGCCGGAAGGTCGCGGTAGTAAACTTCGCCGACCGTGTGTTGCACGGTTGCGTTTTCACTGTTTACGAGTTCGGCGGTGCTAGCTTCGACGTTGACGCTTTCTGTCGTCGCACCTACGTCAAGCTTTGCATCAGCGCGAACGGTCTGACCTCCGCTCAGCGCGACGCCAGTGTGCGTGTAGGTTTTGAAACCCTGCTTTTCGACCTCGACCTGATACGTACCCAGAATCAACGGCGGAGTACTGTAGTTCCCGGCGCTGTTCGTACCGACGATGGTCTTGACGCCTGTGCTTTGGTCGGTGATCGTCACCCGGGCATCTGGAACAGCTGCTCCACTAGCGTCGGTGACGACGCCGGTGATGACACCGCGGTCTGCAAATTGGGCAAAGAGCGGTTGAACGCTGAATGTGGCAAACACAACCAAAAAGAACAGTACGGCGGGGTAATACCGTTTCATCTCAAGCCTCCCGGCTAAAGTGAGAACCTTCCCCGCCGCTCAACCCAAAGTCGACAGGGACGGATAGCGTTTTCCGAGAAAACCTTTTCTCGAACTGGAAGCAGGTTGTACTCCGGATGAATCGCAGGTGTCAAGCTAATTCTTTTGTACTAGTCCACAAATGATCCCCCCGGATCGGGTCGGCAATAACGCGATTGCAGGGAAGGGAAAAAAACGCCCTCGTCGGCCCATGGATTTTCCCGCATCTACGTATAAACCTCATAGTGTCAATGATTTAGATTAGAGATGGAAGGCTGAAGGCGAAGAAATTCTTACTAAATCGATTTTATTGAGGGGAACCTGGATTTAGGCTTCCGCGCCGGCGGTCTGAGCCGCTGCTGCCCGGGAGCAAGGAGACTGGAGCGCGCACCAAGAAATTTACTGCTCGTTTTTGGCCAAAGGTAAGAAAGCGTTTTCTCCGTTTCGCATTGCGCAACAACTCACCTTGAGGGGGTGCGGTTGAAATTTGTTTTGGAGACGATTCCAGAACCCTCTTTGACAACGATAAGCTGGTCTGAGGCCACCTTCGAAATCGATTCAACTTGGCCGTTTGGCCAACGGATGCTCAGGCTAGCCACGGCTTCATTTCCCAACCCGAAATGCAGCCGGCGGTCATTCGAGGAGTAGAAACTCGACTGCGCCGACAACTCCTGCGTCTGCTGCCGCTCCCCGTAGCGGACCACGACGCGTGCTCCAATCGCGCTGCGGTTGCTGTGCACGCCCACCAGCTGAACCTTGAGCCAGTGATTTCCGCCGGAAACATCATTTCGAAGCAGAGATGGCGGCTCGTTCATGTTCCAGACCAGCACATCAACATCGCCGTCGTTGTCAAAATCGCCGAAAGCACAGCCTCGGCTGGCATGTGGATCCGCGATACCTGGACCCGCTTCCTCGATGAGTTCCTCAAACCGACCATCGCCTAAATTGCGAAACACAATGCGCGGGGTTCGAAATGGATACGCGGGGTTCTTCTTTTCCACTTCCGGATAGACACTTCCGGTAGCAACAAACAAATCGGGGAAGCCATCATTGTCGAGGTCTGCCATGCCGGTACCCCAGCCCACATAGCGCGTCTCGACACCGATGCCGGAACGAATGGTGACATCGTCAAAATTGCCCTTGCCGTCGTTGTGATAAAGCACGTTGGTGTCGTCGGCGAAATTGGTTTTGAAAATGTCGAGATTGCTGTCGAGATCGAAATCTCCAATCGCTACACCCATTCCGGCCTGCTCTAGACCGTCTTCACTGAGAGCAATGCCTCGCTCCAAAGCTTCTTCCCGAAACGTGCCATCGTGCTGATTACGAAAAAGCCAGCTGGGAGTGGAGTCGCAGGCAACATAGATGTCCGGCCAACCGTCGTTGTCAACGTCAGCCGCGACCACGGTCATGGGATACGAACCTGAAGCCAGCGCGACGCCGCTTTTTTTACTGACCTCGGTGAAAGTGCCGTCCCCGTTGTTGTGAAACAGCTGCACATTTCCCGTTGGCAAGCCCCGGGGTCCGCAGTTCACGGCGACTCCCTTCCAAGTGCAGTCGGGGTTCTCTCCGGGCTTCGGCAGTTTTTCTAGGGTGGTGTTCAGGTAATTTGCGACAAAGAGATCAAGATGGCCGTCGCGGTCATAGTCGACCCAGCTGCAGCCGGAGCCGTATCGAACCAGACTCTGCGCGAGGCCAGCCCGCTCGGTGACGTTCGAAAAGGTGCCGTCACCGTTATTGCGATAGAGCACGTTGTGTCCATAGTAAGTGATAAAAAGATCGTCGAACCCGTCGTTGTCGTAATCACCCACCGTTACCGCCGATGCCCAACCCGTGCGCGTCAGCCCGGCCTTTGCCGTCACATCCGTGAAGCTACCGTCGCGATTGTTCCTGTACAGTCGGTTGGTCGCCCCTGCCGCGTCGCCCTCGATCCGGTTACCGCTCAAGACAAACAAGTCCATCCACCCGTCGTTGTCGTAGTCGATGAAAGCGACACCGGCGCCAACTACCTCGATGATGTAACTCTTGGTCTCGAGACCGCCGTAGAGGATCGGCTGGATTAATCCTGCTTGTTTGGCGACGTCGGTGAAATGAGCATGAAAGGGGCGCCCGGAGGGCTTTCCTCGGGGCTGGGCTTTGACCCCTCGGGAAGAAACGCCCTGAGCGGCTGCGAAGTCTGGCAGCAACAGCGTGGTTCCCGCGAACGTTGCGCCGTCCAAGATGAATCTCCGGCGGGTAATCATTTGTCAGGTTCGACGGCCTTGAGGTATTGGCGGGCGTTTACGTTTTCGAATTTCTGCACGATGCCGGAAGGCCAGCGGATCTCGATCATTTTGGCGACGGAATCGCCACCGAGTCCGGCAACAACCCGCTTGTCGCTGGCCGATAAATATCCGACAGCAGTGTTCACGGTGAAATACTGCGTCAGCCCGGACGCGGAAACGACCTTGATCCGTGCGCCGATCCCATCGCGATTGGATCTGGTACCCACCGTCTGAATGCCAATCCAGTTGTTTCGGTTTCCTCCGTCATTTCTCAAGACGTATGCCCTCTGACCGAGATTGTTCACAACGATATCAATATCGCCGTCGTTGTCTATGTCGCCGAAGGCGGCACCGCGGCCGGCCCAATCCTGCTGGAAGGCTTTTCCTGCGATAACCCTGCGGAAGTGGCCCGAAACGTTCTGCAGCAGCAGCGGCGGCTCCATGTAGTGTAGATTCGGCGACGTCTTTTCAATGGTGTCCATTACGTGGGACTGGGCTACGAACAAGTCTTTCCATCCGTCGTTGTCATAGTCGAAAAAGTGCGTACTCCATCCCGAAAAGGCCAAGGTCGCGCCGCCTACGCCTGATGCGTTGGTGATGTCGCGGAAGCTTCCATTGCCATCGTTGTGAAACAACATGTAGCGCTCATTCGAGAGGTCCGTGACCACGATGTCAGGTTTGCCATCATTGTCGTAGTCGCTGAAGTCGATTCCCATCCCGGCAAAGGTTTTGCCGTCTTCGTTGTAGCCGACTCCAGCGAGTAAGCCTACCTCGCTAAACGTGCCGTTGCCGTTGTTGTGGTACAGGAAGCATTGCACGGAGTCGTTGGCCACAAAAATATCGGTAAAACCGTCGCCATCGTAATCGGCAAAGGAAACCCCCAGGCCTTTGCCGCGAGGGTTGGCAACGCCTGCCTTCTCGGAAACGTCAGTGAAGGTTCCGTCCCCATTGTTGTGATAGAGGATGTTCGTCATGCCATCGTAGTTGTCGGGATGACAATAGGCCCGCACCCCGGGCGGCTTTTCACCGCAGTAACGGTTGGTCTTAAAGCTCCAGTCGATGTAGCGCGTAACGAACAAGTCTAGCTTGCCGTCATTGTCATAATCGAAAAAGCCGCTACTAGCGCTCCAACCGCCCGCCTTGAGACCGGCTTTTTCGGTCACATCCGTGAAAGTACCGTCTCCGTTGTTGTGGTAAAGAATGTTCCCGCCATATCCCGTGACATAGAGATCTTCGAAGCCGTCGTTGTCATAATCGCCAACCGCAACACCCATGCTGTAGTAGCCCTGCGGCACGCCCGTGAGACCTGCCCTTTCGGTAACGTCCGTGAACGTCCCGTCCGCGTTCTGGTGGTAAAGGCGGTTCCAGTACTTCTTGTTCGACTTGTCGGGCTTCGCGCCGTCGGGCATCGGATCAGAAAGCAAGGCGCCGTTGGTTAGAAAGACATCGAGACGGCCATCATTGTCGTAATCGAAGAGCGCAACCCCGCCTCCCATTGTCTCGATGAGATATTTGTTCGAAGTGGCGGAATTCTCTTGTGCAAAGTCAATGTGGGTTTGGGTGGTAATGTCGGTGAACTCGACCGGGGGAGAGTTCTGCGCCAGAGAAAGTACTGCCGTCGAGAACACGGCTATCAGCCACCACAAGACGCTTGAGAAATAGCTCCGCTGTTCGCAGGGGACCCCCGACCTACTCACGCTCTCCTCCGGGGTGGCGCGCGCCCCTGTTCGACATGTCGCGCCGCATCTTTTCCAGTTCATTGTTTTCCTGGTCAAGGCGCGTGAATTGTTCCAAGGCTTTCTTGCTTTCTTCCATATTGCCGAGTCGCCGATAGATACCTGAGAGCACGTAATAGTAGGAGGAGGAACGGGAATTGATCGAAATCGCGCGATTCAGGGATTCCGCTGCCGCCTGCAAGTTCCCTTGACGTTCCTCGGCGCGTGCTTTCTGAAACCATGCGGGATCGGACCTCTCATCGAGCGCAAGGGCTTTTAGAGCGTAATCTAAGGCCTTGGCGGGATCACCCGTCCGGTTATAGTACGCGCTTAGATTCACGTGCGCCGAGACAAACGTTCCGTGGCTCTGCTCGTTGAGTTCGATCGCCTTCTCGTAGGTCTTCACCGCGACCGCATCATGGCCCAGCGCCTCTTCGGCGAAGCCCATCGCGTCCAGGGCCTCGAGATACGAAGGATTAATCCGCAGCGCCTGCTCGAATTGTTCGCGCGCCCCGCCCCAGTTGTCTTGTAAAGAAAAGAGCTTTCCCAGGTTGTAGTGGTTCTCGGCGGAATCCGGAGCGTAACGGATCGCCTGCTCAAATTCGGTTTGCGCGGCATCGAAGCGGCCGATGGCCATGAGATCACGTCCGAGAATCTTGTGGGCCTCGGAGTTCTTCACATCCAGGGAAAGGCACTGGGCGAGTGACCGGATCGACTCACCAATTTTCTTTTGAGCAAACTGACTGTAGCCAAGTGCGTACCAGCCCCATGAGGATCTGGGATGCCCTTTGACATACTCGGCCAGCATGGGTTCAACGTCTTGGAAACGTCCCTCGCGAATGTAGTTCTCAAACTCTGAAACTCGGGTCTGATCATCCTCCTGGCTGCTTGCTCCCCTCGCCCCGCTCTCAGAAGGCGCACGATTCAGATTCTGTTGGGGCGCTTCGGGCGCAGGCCGCAATCGAGCCAAACTTTGACGAGAACTCGCGTCACCAGGATTGAGGTTCAAAGCCTCTTGATAGGCCGCAATGGCTCCCGCAGTATCTCCCTTTTTCTCAAGTGCGACCCCAAGAAAGTGCTGCGCCGCCGAGGATTTCGGTTGCAGCTTGCTTGCGTGCTCGAACTTCGCCTCCGCCTGCTGCAATTCACCTCTTTCAAGCGCCGCCCGACCCTCCGTGAGATCTATCTCAGCATTCTGATTGCGATCGTCCGCCGCAGAAAGCTCACGTCCCTTCTTCAGTTCGGCGGCCCCTTCCTCCTGCTGGCCGTTCCGTGCAAGTGCCAAGCCCAGTTGATAGTGAGTTTCCCCACTACTGGGGGCCAGGCGGCTTGCGTCACGAAGCTCGACAACGGCATCGGCAACTCTTCCGTCATGCAGAAGAGCCTTGCCGAGCGCCAGGTGGGCGCGCGCGAAGTCCGGAGTCATTGCGATAATCTTCCGCAACTGCTCGATCTGCTTCCCGGTGCCATGGCTCGGACTATTGCCGTAGGCTTCCGCGAGATTGAACTGAGCCGTGACCAGTGTGGGGTTCAGAGAAGTCGCTTTCTCTAGTTCCGTGATGGCCTGCTCCACATCGGACAACATCAAGGTCGCGCCGAGATTGGCATGCGCCTCCGGGTACTCTGGTTGGATGCGCAAAGCCTGTCGAAACTCCTCGAGAGCCTCCTCATCTTTGCCGTCCTGCGCCAAAACCAAGCCGATATTGTTGTGCACCTCTGCGAATTTTGGCTGCAGCCGCAAGGCCTCATGAAACTCCGCTAAGACTTCCTCACTGCTTGCGCCATTTCGTCCCAAAAGAAGCCCTAGCGTGTTATGGGCTTCGGCAGAAGGCCGGTTTGTAATTGCCTCGCGAATCCCAGCAATGGCAGCGTCCCAATCAGGCGTGGGCTCGAAAGACGAGGCATTGATAGCCGCCCCAAACTGCCCTAGCGCCAGCTTGGTTTGATTCTGCCGAAGAAACAGAATGCCTAGATCAAGGAAGTTTGCGGCCGTAGTCGGAGACAGTGCGATGGCTCGTTCCAGGCTTCGCCGCGCCCCGTCGAGGTCGCCCGTCTCGCGTTGCGCTAAAGCCAGCAGGGAATAACTCGCCGCCGCCGACGGATCCAGTCGAATGCTGGCCTTCAATTCGGGAATCGCTTTTTGCTTCGCTCCGCTGAACCACAGCCCGGCACCGTAAGAATAGTGAGCCGCAGAAGATTCGGGCAGCAGGCGAACGGCGCGCTCAAGATGCACGAGTGCGGCGGGGAAGTTTCCTTCTTGGCCGAGCAGGTATCCCAACAGGCCGTGTGCTTCGGCGTTATTATCGTCTTCCTCAAGAGCCCGCGTCAGTTGATCTTTGGCGCCGCTGAGGTTTCCCTGAGACAGGGATTCCCGGGCTTCGGTGAGATAAGCTGAACCTCCGGCAGGCTGCCGGGTATTCTTGCGAGAGCCAGCCGCTTGCTGCTTCAGCGTGAATCCCAAACCGTAGTAAGCCTGCTGCATCTCTGGATCCAACTCGAGCGCGCGGTCGAACGCAGCAATTGCAGCTTCGAGATCCCCATTTTGGCGGAGAGTCTGACCCAACTCGCACTGCACGGTGGGATTCTTCGGTTGTGCTAAGGCTACTTGGCGCAGGTGGGGAACGGCTTCGGCAGCGTCTCCATTCTCCCGGAGTACGAGGCCGAGATTCAAGTGTGCGGACCATTGCTTGGGTTCGAGTGCTAGAGCTTGCCGGAAGGCGCTGATTGCGCCAGTCAAGTCCCCGCTTTTTGCCAGCGCCGAGCCTAGGTTTGTCTGCGCCCTGGCGTAATGCGGGTTCAATGAGACCGCCTTGCGCAGTTCAGAAACGGCATCGGGAAGATTGCCTCGCCCCATCAGAAAGGCACCCATCCAGTTATGCGCTTCGGCTGAGCCTGGCGCTAGTTCAATCGCCTGCTTGAAGGAATCAAACGCACGCTGGTAGTCTCCTGCACTCCAGTAGGCCTGTCCTAACTTAATGTGGAGATCCGCATTCCGAGGTTCGCGTTTGAGTTGCGCTTGGATTTGTGAGAGCGAAAGGGAGTTGTCTGCTTGCGGTGTTTCGGCATGGTTCAGCTGAGAAGCAACAACCGTTATGTGTAAGGCAGCAACGCAAGACACGCACAAGGGAATGACTCGAAGACTCTTCATGGGTTGGGGTCTGGATATACAAGAGTATATGCTGCCCTCAGGTTAGGCGAAGCCTACTCCTGGTCCTCTAGGATCTCTTTCGGGGGCTGCGGCCTTAAGATTTGTTTTTCGGATCCGGGGCTTTTCCGCGAATCGATTGGATGGATCCCTCCGCAACACAGGTACTTCGTCTCCAGATATTTGTCGATCCCGTATTTTGAGTCTTTTCGCCTCAAGCTCGGGCCGGCCGTTTGTGCTCCCTGAAACTCGACTGGGGTGTTGTGTCCTGAAAGGACGATTCTGAATGCGCCATCGGCTCGGCCCTTAGGCTACACTGACATGCCATGATCAAAGACCGCCGTGGTTTCTTGAAGGCTGCTGGCACAGGTCTTGGCGCCGGAGCCTTGGTTTCCCTGCCGCAGAGCGCAGCCGCCCAGAACTTATCTGGGCAGGGACGACAAGCCGTATTTCCCGTGACCGATTTCGGAGCAAAAGGCGATGGCAGCACGCTTGACACCGATGCTATCAACTCCGCCATAGAGGCTGCATCTCGAGCCGGCGGAGGCATCATTCTATTTCCCGCGGGTTCCTACCTTTCTTACTCCCTTCACCTAAAGAGCAACGTCACCCTACATCTGCCTACCGGCTCAACCATCGTTGCGGCGCCCGGTCCCAAGCCCGGCGAGCAGGGCAAATATGATCTTCCCGAACCCAACGATCCTTGGGAGAACTATCAGGACTTCGGCCATAACCATTGGCATAACAGCCTGATCTGGGGGGAGGGAATTGAAAATGTTGCCATCACCGGCAGCGGCATGATCTGGGGCAAGGGGTTGAGTCGCGGCTGGGATGTGGAGCCCCGCGCCGAGCATCCGGGGGCCGGAAACAAAGCCATCGCGCTCAAGAATTGCCGCAATGTTTTGCTGCGCGACTTTGCGATTTTGCACGGGGGCCATTTCGGAATTCTTGCCACCGGAGTCGATAACTTCACCATCGACAATCTCACCATCGATACCAATCGCGATGGCATGGACATCGACTGCTGCCGCAACGTTCACGTCTCCAATTGCACGGTCAATTCTCCTTGGGATGACGGGATCTGCCTGAAGAGTTCGTACGCTCTGGGTTACCCGCGCGCGACCGAGATGGTGACCATCACGAATTGCACCCTGACCGGCGACTTCGAGGAAGGTACGGTCATCGATGCGACCCTTAAGCATTTCCCGCCGGAGGCAAAAGTTCCGCGCACCGGCCGAATCAAGTTCGGTACTGAGTCGAACGGCGGCTTCAAGAACATTGCCATCGCCAATTGTGTCTTCGAGGGGTGCAGAGGTCTCGCCATCGAAACTGTCGATGGCGGGATCATCGAAGACGTTTCAGTCAGCAACCTAAGCATGCGTGACATAAGGGAAGCGCCGATCTTCATTCGTCTCGGAGCGCGCATGCGCGGTCCGGAAGGTGTTCCGGTCGGTGTCGTTCGCCGGGTGAACATCAGCAATGTGGTATGCACGAGCGCACCCGGACAGAAGATCTCCTCGATTCTCTCCGGAATCCCAGGTCATGAGCTCGAGGATGTTCGTATCACCGGCATTACCGTCCTCCATCATGGAGGAGGAACCTCGAGCGAGGCTGCCCTGCGTCCCGCGGAAAATGAAAAGAAGTATCCCGAGCCGAACATGTTCGGAACCACGCCCTCGCACGGTTTCTTCATTCGCCACGTGAATGGCCTCGAAATGGGTAGCGTGAAAATCGAATCTGCAGCCGATGACGCCAGGCCTGCGTTCGTCCTCGACGACGTTCAGGGAGCTGACTTCCGCTTCCTGAAATTGCCTAACTCTGAGAGCAATTCGTTCGTACTAAACAAGGTGCGCGATTTCTCGGTCTTTCGCAGCAAACCTGTGCCCGACACCGAGCTGGCTGAGGGTGACAAGCGTTTGTAGGCGGCAGTGGGCGACGAGAGATGAGGAAATCAGAACAACACGGCAAAGCGGAGGCTCTGCTTCTCCTCAACATCGGCCAACTCCTCACCCTCCGGACGCCGTCTGCTATCGGCGCGCGCCGTGGCCGCGCACTGGGCGAACTCGATATCATGACCGATGCGGCGGTTCTTTGCCTTGCGGGGAAAATCGTCTCTGTCGGGAAAACATCCGATGCCCTCAAGGATCCCTGGATCAAGAAACACACGCGACGCCTCACCAAAATCGACTGCGCCGGGCGGGTGGTTCTTCCTGGCTTTGTCGATTCCCATACCCATCCGGTCTTTACCGCGCCGCGCCTCCTGGATTTTGAGAGACGAACCTCGGGGGCAAGTTATGAGGAAATCGCGGAGGCGGGCGGAGGCATTCGGTCCAGTATTCGAGGCGTACGCGAAGCCGCCATGCCGCAGCTCGCGGCAAAGGTCCTTAGCACTCTCACCGCCTTTGCACTCCATGGCACTGTCAGTGTCGAGGCAAAATCCGGCTACGGCCTTTCTCTCGAATCAGAGCTTAAGTCCTTGGAAGCAATCCGCTCCGCGGCTCGCGATTGGCCAGGTACCGTGGTCCCTACGCTGCTTGGGGCCCACGTTGTCCCGCCGGAGTTCGAAAATCGCGCCGCGGACTATGTGAAACTCGTGTGTGATGAAATGATTCCGCGCACAGCCAAGGGCAAGCTCGCGACCTACGTTGATGTTTTCTGCGATCGTGGTGCATTTAGTGAAGAGCAGTCGGTTCAAATTCTCAGCGCGGCGCGAAACCACGGTCTAGCTGTCCGTGCCCATGTCTCGCAGCTGGCTCGTACATCCCTGCAAAGATTGCTCAGCCTTCAACCCCTCTCGCTCGATCACCTAGATTTTGTAAATCACGGCGACATCGCCATGCTCGCCAAGAGTGCAACCGTGGCCACGCTTGTGCCCGGCGCGAACTACTTCCTTGGACTTGCCGGTTACCCTCCCGCACGCAACCTCATCGATGGAGGCGCCGCGGTGGCTCTTGCCACCGACTACAATCCGGGAACGTCGCCCACTCCAAGTATGATGTTCGTCCTGTCGCTCGCTTGCACGCACATGAAAATGTCTCCCGCTGAAGCCATCTCTGCCGCCACTTTTAATGGGGCATGGGCTCTCGGTCTCGCTCACCGCAAGGGTTCCATCGAGCCGGGAAAAGACGCCGATCTCGCCCTCTTTGATGTGAAGGACTATCGCGAAATCGCCTACTGGTTCGGAACGAACTTGTGCGCACGGGTCATCGCAAACGGAATCTGCCTCTCCGGTTCAAAGGATTGATCCCTCATACAAATATTTGCGGCATTGGTCGCAATATTCTTTGGGATATTGCGTTAGCTGGCCTTGCCCCCCTGGCCGGTGAAAGGCCTTTGCACCCGGCTCGACCGTTAGGCCGCGAAGCCATCGCACGGCGCGCTAGAATACCAGGATGACAGGACGCCCCGCATCCACCGAAGCCGCTCCTTATTACTTTCGCTATATCGATCAGGCAAAGGGCGAAAACGGGCTGGCGCTCATCGAAACTCAATTGGACGAAGTCCTCGCCCTTTCTCGGACCATCTCTGAAGACAAATCGAGTGAGCGTTACGCCCCGGAGAAGTGGAGCATCCGCCAGGTTCTCAATCACATCAGCGATACCGAACGAGCTTTCGCATTTCGTGCCCTGTGGTTTGCGCGCGGATTCTCCTCCCCATTGCCTGACTATGACCAGGAGATCGCAGCTGCGGGGGCTGAGGCCGACAGGGTTTCCTGGGCCGATCACGTTGAAGAATTCCGTCGCGTCCGCCTGGCGACCATTGCTCTGTTCAAGAACTTGCCGCCCGACGCTTGGCTGCGCACCGGCATTGCTAGCAACAATCGCTTTACGGTTCGTGCCATGGCCTTCATTACTGCCGGCCACGTGGAGCATCACTTGAAGGTTCTTCGCGAGCGCTATCTATAATCGAAGCTCTATTCCTGGGCTTAGCACCCTGCCTCGGGCATGGACTGGGCCCATTTTTCAACGCGCGGCACTGCTTTTGCAGCCATGAGTCAGATGAGTGTCAAATGAACGGGAGAGCAAACCATGTCCGAAACCGCACAGCAATACACGCAGCGCATTCTAAGTTATTCGGAAGGTGGCGACCCGCTCGAGCTGCTGGAGGCCGCGCCTCAAAAACTCGCCGCGTTGGTTGTCGGAAAAAGTAAGCAACAGCTCGCGCGACGCTCGGCTCCGGACAAATGGTCGGTCGGTGAAATCGCTGCCCACCTGAGTGATACCGAAATCGCCGTGGCGTGGCGGATTCGCCAGATTCTCAGCACAAACGCCATCCACATCCAGGCGTTCGATCAGAATGCGTGGGCGAGCGCGTTCGACTACGCACAGCGCGACGCAAGTGCTTCTGTCGAACTGTTTCGCGCCCTACGAGCGGCGAATGTGGCTTTGTTGAAGTCGGTCCCAAGAAAGCTCTGGGACAACTACGGTGTGCACCAAGAGCGAGGAAACGAGAGCATTACCCACGTGATGCGTATGATGGCAGGGCACGACCTCAACCATCTGCAACAGATTGAAGCTAGCCTAGAGGAAGCTGCTTGAGTCCGGAGAAGTGCCATCCGGAAACTCAGGTTCGAAGAAGCCAGGGGCAAACCCAACATTCGTGGCGCTGCCTTCGAAGCCGCTCGTTCCAATGCCAATTTCGGTAGTGCGCAGGCGAACTCTTCAAGGGGATAGATTATTTCTTACTTTCTCTCTGCTGGCCGCTTTGCGATCTGCCCGTATCTCTGGTCTGGAAGATACGGGCGATCGCTACCGCATGCCGCCCTTCAGGGGGGCTGAAGTGAGCGGCTTTCGAGACAGCTTTCCCTAGTAGTGATTCGAAGCAGTAACCCGTTACACACCGAATATGCTTCTGGATTACAGCCGCGATGCAAAGCACGTCAGCTCCGCAGCCTATATCACAAGAGCCATCCCGTGAGGAGTCCGAAGAACGATCCGGTCCGAATAGAACCGCCCCGCATCCAATCGAGAAAATCTTTCGCAAGGACGACCCCATGAAAATCGGATTCATTGGCCTGGGGAATATGGGAATCGCCATGGCCGCCAATCTGCTCAAAGCTGGACACGATCTCACGGTTTACAACCGCACCGCGGCCAAGGCGGAACCGCTGATTGCGCAAGGCGCGCGCCACGCGCGCCGCGTGGTGGACGCTTGCGCCAGCGACATTGTCGTCACCATGCTCGCCGACGACCAGGCGCTTGAGAACGTCACGTTCGAGGAGAAGGGAATCCTCGAATCCCTTCCCGGAGGCGCCATCCATTTGTCTTGCAGCACAATTAGTGTCGCACTGTCGGACAAACTAACCTCTGTCCATCCCCAACGGGGTCAACGTTTCGTCTCGGCACCGGTGTTCGGGCGCCCCGAGGCCGCCGCCGCCGCCAAGCTCTTTGTCGTTGCTTCCGGCGATCCCGATTCACTCAACCAATGCCAACCGGTCTTTGATGCCGTCGGGCAGCGCACCTTCCGCTTCGGTGACAAGCCGTCGAATGCGAACTTGGTCAAGCTGAGCGGGAATTTCCTGATCATGTCGGTGATCGAATCACTCAGCGAAGCCTTCGCTCTGATTGGCAAAGGCGGAATGGATCAGCGGCAATACTTCGAATTCCTCACCAGCACCTTGTTTAATGCTCCGGTTTATAAGACGTACGGCAACCTAATGATTGAAAAGAAGTTCCAGCCCGCCGGATTCCTCGCTCCACTGGCATTAAAGGATGTCCGCTTGGCGCTCGAGGCGGCTGAGTCTTTGCGTGTTGCGCTCCCCTTAGGCGACATCGTCCGCAACCGCTTGCTTATCTTGCTCGCGAGCGGAGGTGAATCCCTCGACTGGTCCGCCATCTCGCAGATGGCCGCGCGTGACGCCGGATTGCCATAGCGCAGACCGGAGTTTTTTAGCCCACTCCCAATAACTTTCCTTCGCGTCCGCGGCAGTCCATAGGATGTGTGATCTGGATCACTTTTCTTGGATTGCGATTACGGGTAGAATCTCGCTTTCTTACCAACCCGCCGCATACAGCTTTATGCATAGGGGGGAGGGACAAACCTCGTGATCGTTGGCGTTCCTAAGGAGATTTATCCAGGAGAGCGGCGCGTTGCCCTGACGCCGGTTGTAGTTCCCATGCTTGCCAAGGCGGGCCTGGAAGTCGCAATCGAATCCGGTGCCGGCGAAAAGGCCGGCTATCCCGATGCGCAGTATCAGGAGAAGGGCGCGAAGATTCTTTCCGACCGTAATTCCGTCTTTTCCCAGTCCGACATTGTGGTGCAGGTGCTCTGCCATGGCGCCAATGACAAAACCGGCGCAAGCGATCTGCAACTAATGCGCAAAGGCCAACTGCTTATCGGCTTCTTGCGTCCCCTGGCCTCGGCCGAGAGCGTGCAACAGATCGCCCGAACCGGAGTAAGCGCCTACGCCGTGGAACTCATGCCTCGTACGACCCGTGCTCAAAGCATGGATGCGCTCTCCGCGATGGCGTCCATTGCCGGATACAAAGCAGTCGTAGTTGTGGCGGATGAATTGCCTCGGATTTTCCCCATGATGACAACCGCGGCAGGCACCATCACTCCGTCGCGCATTCTCGTCATTGGCGCCGGTGTCGCGGGACTTCAGGCGATTGCCACTGCAAAGCGTCTGGGTGCGGTGGTTTCTGCCTACGATGTACGCCCCGCCGTCAAGGAGCAGGTCCAAAGCCTGGGTGGCCGTTTCGTCGAACTGCCGCTTGAGACCAAAGACGCACAAGACGCAGGCGGGTATGCCAAAGCACAGGATGAGGCCTTCTACGCCAAGCAGCGCGAGTTGCTCGGGAAGGTGATCGCCGAGAGCGATGCTGTGATTACAACCGCAGCTGTTCCCGGCAAGAAAGCCCCCATACTTGTCACCGAAGCAATGGTGAAAGGTATGCCTCTGGGATCGGTCATTTTAGATCTAGCTGCCGAGCGTGGCGGTAATTGCGAGCTGACCCGTCCCGGCGAAAGAACCGTGCAATATGGTGTGACCATCATCGGGCCCATCAACCTGGCCGGTGGCGCGCCCTTTCACTCCAGCCAGGTGTATGCGCGCAACTTGACGGCGTTCCTGCAGAACTTGGTCAAGGACGGTAAAGTCCGTCCGCCGGAGAGCGACGATATCATTCGCGACACGCTTTTGACTCAGGGCGGGGAAGTGTTGAACGCCCGCGTAAGAGAGATGTTGGACTTACCACCGTTAGTGGCACAGTAGCAAGTTGATGGTTCTCAGCTCTAAGCGCATTCGTTTGCATCAGGAGCCGACAACTGAGAACCGGCAATAGGAGCTCGCCACTCGAGTTCATGTATCAGGAAGAGGGCCATGGGTACCATCCTCATCGACAGTCTGTTCGTTTTCATGCTGGCGGGATTTATCGGGTTTGAAGTCATTAAGCGAATTTCGCCGCTGCTTCACACCCCGCTGATGTCCATCACCAACGCTCTTGACGCGATCGCCGTGGTTGGCGCGCTCGTGCTCGTCGGCCGGCACGAGAGCAGGCTGGCCTTCATTCTGGGAATCTTTGCAGTGATCGCCGCAACCAGCAACATCGTTGGTGGATTCCTCATCACCGATCGCATGTTGAAGATGTTCAAATCAACCCGTCCTACAAAATCATGACGACCATCTTAGGCAGTCAGGTATTTATTGGGTTCATCTATCTCGTAGCGAGCGCGCTCTTCATCCTGGCCCTCAAATGGATGATCGCGCCTCCGACCGCTCGTCGCGGTATCTTGGCGGGCGAAATCGGCATGGTCCTCGCCATCGGAGGCACCATCCTCCAGCTTGGCGGTGAAGGCAGGCTCGAGCACATCGCGATCAATTACACCTGGATTTTCATCGCTCTGGGCATTGGCGCTGCCATTGGGGTCCCGCTCGGCCTCGTCCAGATGACCGCCGTTCCCCAGCGGACCGCTCTCAGCCACGCTTTCGGCGCATTCTGCGTCACGCTTGTCGGCACCGCCGAGTACTTCCTCGGCGTCCACGGCAATGGCATTCCCGCCTTCAAAATGGCGGTCCTGTCTTGCGAAGTCATCCTGGGCGGACTGACCATAACCGGCAGCTTGATGGCCGCCGGAAAACTGCAAGAGGTACTGCCGCAGCGGCCGATTACCTACAAAGGGCAAAATGTCGTCAATTTGGGAATGCTGGCGGTATCGATCGGGATTGCCGCCTACCTCGTGCACAATCCGATGGCGCCCCATCTTTTCTTGATCATGGTTGGTATCGCCATTGTGTTTGGTGTGATGCTGGTTATCCCCATCGGCGGCGCGGACATGCCGACCGTCATTTCTCTGTTGAACTCCTACGCCGGCTTATCGGCAGCCGCCATGGGTTTCGTGCTCAACAATAAGCTGCTGATCATCGCTGGCGCGCTCGACGGTTCTTCCGGTTTCATCCTCTCGGTCATCATGTCCAAGGCGATGAACCGTTCCTTCACCAATGTGCTTTTCGGGGCGTTCGGCCAGGTGCAAACCTCAGCTGCGGCAGCGCAGGAACAGCGCCCGGTCAAGAGTGCCTCTCCCGAAGAGGCTGCTGGGATTCTTGCCGCAGCCAGCCGCGTGGTCGTGGTTCCCGGATACGGCATGGCGGTTGCCCAGGCGCAACACAAGGTTCGCGAACTCTATGACGCGCTGAGCAAGCGTGGAATTGATGTCGAGTTTGCCATCCATCCGGTGGCCGGACGGATGCCGGGACATATGAACGTGCTCCTCGCCGAGGCCGATGTTCCCTACGATCACTTGAAAGAAATGGATGACATCAACGGAGACTTTCCCCAGGTGGATGTGTCACTGGTCATCGGCGCGAACGACGTGACAAACCCTGCTGCCAAGACTGACAAGGCCAGTCCGATCTACGGAATGCCGGTGCTCGATGTGGAGAAGTCGCACACCGTCATGGTGATCAAGCGCAGTATGAATCCAGGCTTTGCCGGAATCGATAATCCTCTTTATTACATGGACCAAACTCTGATGCTGTTCGGCGATGCCAAGGCGTTCGTGAGCAATATCGTGAAAGAATTAACCGGCGGCCACTGATTTCTATCCCTGCGTCATTCCCAGCTCCCGAAGACCCGTGCCTGATCTGCCGGGGGAGCCCTGGGTACTGGTTTCGACAGACCTCCCGCCTCACGGCATAATAAATAGGTCGCCCCGCTCGGGATCTGCGGAACGTCCAATCTCGCTTACACCGTCGGGCATCGTCTGAACGATCCGAACCAAATGATTAGTCTTGTCTCTATCGTCGCGCTGGGGTTCTTTCTGGGAATGCGCCACGCCACTGATCCCGATCACGTGATCGCGGTCAGTACGATCGTCAGCCGCGAGCGGAATGTCGCAAAATCGGCGTGGGTGGGAGCTGTCTGGGGTATTGGGCACACGTTGACGATTCTGCTCGTAGGCGCTGCATTGATCCTATTAAACTTCGTCGTCCCGCAGGGGAGCAGCGCCGCCCAGGTTCATCTCAACGCCCGGCTCGGATTGATTATGGATCTTGCCGTCGCCATGATGCTGATTGTTCTCGGGATCATGAACCTTCGTCGCTTCTTGCGCTGGGTTCCGTCAGTGGCTAAGGAGGCTGTGCTGCACTCCCACTCCCACGCTCATGGCGATTACATCCATTCCCATCCTCATAGTCATGTCCCGGAGTCGCACTCCCATGCAGCCGACAAAACTCCTGTCGCGAAACTGGACAAAATGCTTCAGCGATTTCGTACGTACAGCCTCATTCGGCCACTCATCATAGGCGTGGTGCACGGTTTGTCCGGGTCGGCAGCAGTCGCGCTGCTGGTGGTTCCGATGATCCATGATCCGAAGTGGTCCGTGGCGTACTTGCTTGTCTTCGGCGTGGGCACGATTGTTGGAATGATGCTGATCACGTTCACCCTAGCATCTGCCTTCCATTTTGTGGGTGGCGGGCAGAAGTTCTTCCAGCGGCTTGCATTTGCCTCCGGTCTGATCAGCCTGCTGTTCGGCTTGGTCATTGCATACCAAATCTGCATTACCAATGGCCTGTTTACTGCGCACCCCACCTGGACACCGAAGTAGGATTCAGGCAACGAGACGGAAGGGGTTGGAATGAGGGTGCACAATACGCTACTCGGTTGAATCCTGAGTGGTAGGTGGATTGCTCGTCTGCTTTACACCCTCCCCTCCCGCCATTTATAGTCGCGGCCATGACGAACGGAGTCATGTACTGCAATCGGTGCGGGGCTCAGAATTCCGCACTCGCCAAGTTTTGTGCCAATTGCGGAACGCCTTTTGGCGTGGATCCTGCGAATGCTCCGGCAACTCCCGAAGGTGTGACGCCAAGCCCGCAGGGACCCGTGCCGCCGTCCATGCAGGCCGCACCCGCACCCGCTGTTGCCTATGGTGGATTTTGGATCAGGGTGGTCGCTGCCCTGATCGATATCGTTGCCGTCAGCATCGTTACCGTGCCGGTGTCCGCAATCATCCGCATCATGACCGGAATCGCCGGGCACGTCATCGCCATGCCTAGCCCCGGCGTAGAGGGCGCGAGTTTCCTCATCACCGGTGCATTTAACACGTTAGTGAATTGGCTTTATGCCGCCTTGCTCGAAAGCTCGTCCTATCAGGCAACGCTCGGGAAAATGGCACTGGGTTTGAAAGTGATTGACCTCGAGGGCCATCGCATTTCGTTTGCCCGTGCGACCGGCCGTCACTTTGCAAAAATCCTGTCCTTATTGATGTTTCTGATCGGCTTCATTATGGTGGGCTTCACCCGCCGCAAGCAGGGCCTGCATGACATGCTGGCGGGCACGCTGGTGATTAGGGGGCTGTAAACACCACTCTTTTGAGCAACCTGCTTTCTCGTACTGGTATCGTCAATACAAATCCTGAGCCCAGGAATTACCTGCCAAGTGCTAGCGGTTGAGAAATGCATTTAGAATTCTCCCGTGACGTTCTTCCTTGGCATTGACGGAGGCGGGACAAAAACGCGCTGCCTCCTCGGCGATGACAATCGGGTCCTTGGCACGGGTACCGGCTCAGGCTGTAGCATTCTCCGCGTGGGCGAGGCCTGTGCGCGGGATGCGCTGGCCGGAGCCATTCACGAAGCTTGCGTTTCCGCGGGCGTTTCTCCGCACCAGATTTCGCGTACTTGCGCCGGTATTGCCGGAGCAGCTGACGACGGCGTTGCCAGCCGCTTGCAGCGCCTGCTCATTGAGACCCTGGGCGGTGCCATCGAGGTCATCGGTGACATGGAAGTAGCCTTAGAGAGTGCGTTTGGTGGTGGGCCAGGAATCGTGGTCGTCGCCGGCACAGGTTCGATTGGGTTTGGACGAAACCTGCAGGGTGAGAACGCGCGTGCCGGGGGTTGGGGACGAATTCTCTGCGACGAAGGCTCTGCTCACTGGATCGTCATTCAGGCGATCGACGCCGCATTGCACGACTTCGACCGGGGCAGAGCACCCACTCTTCTCAATCAATTGCTAAAGGCTCTTGATCTTGGTACCGCCAGCGACCTGGCTGCCTATGCCGGCGGGACTCCCACACCCGAATTCGCCCCTCTTTTGGCTGTGGTGCTTGCTGCAGCCGACGAGAAAGACCAGCTTGCATGCGCTATCCTGCGCAGCGCTGGCGTCGAACTTGCCGGACTCGCCAATACGGTTGCCGAGCGGCTATTCAACGGTGCCTCCGAGATCCAGGTCGCGAGTCACGGAGGAGTTTTTGCCGCGAGCGCGACGGTCAGGTCCGCGTTTGCTGACACCTTGCGGGAAATCTGTCCCGCCGCCCAAATCCTTGACGTTGCAGTCGATCCGGCACTGGGAGCTCTCAGCCGCGCGCGCCGGGAATTCGGCATCTGGCACAAGAACGCGAACTGAGATCATGCCTCCGGTGTCAGGTTCCATCTCCCGGTTGTCGCGTCCCTCGGTGCGCTTCCGCCTCCTCTGTGGTAAAGATTCTGTTTTGGAGTACCAGCAGGCAGCATGAACTCAAGCTCATTCAATGAAGACCAGGCCCTTGCCTTCTTGCAGCGAAGAGACCTCACCGCGGAAATGCTGACCTCTCTCTCCCGGAATCCTGAGGCAATGAAGAGCCGTAAGGTGCTGCTTGCCCTCATCGCTCATCCTCACACGCCTCGCCAGGTGTCGATTCCGCTGTTGCGCCGCGCCTTCGTCTTCGACTTGATGCAGGTCACCCTCACTCCCGCGGTTGCAGCTGACGTCAAACGCGCCGCGGAAGATCAAATTCTCTTGCGCGTCGAGGCCCTCTCTGCGGGCGAAAAAACTACCCTCGCCAAGCGCGCCTCCGGCCGCGTGTCCGCCGCGCTCCTGCAAGAGAACGAGGGCCGTGTCGTCGCGCCGGCCCTGGACAACGGACACCTCACGGAGTCTCTCGTGATTCAGGCAATGACGAGACCCCGCGCTCCCGCTGTCCTTTTCGAACTGGTGAGCGCACACCCCAACTGGTGTCAGCGCCCCGAGGTCCAACTGGCCCTGCTACGAAGCGAAAATACGCCGATCGATAAGGCGAAGCAATTTGCATCCCATTTTTCGCAATCAACTCTGCGCGACATTGTCCCCGAACCGCGCCGCGAGGAGCTTCTGCCACTCGGGAATCCATCCTCCGCAGTCCACCCGCTCAAGGAGCTGGATTTCGAATC